>Ga0070688_100000113_pt1 | contig 42091 bp, 46 predicted proteins | sample KBSS13HmetaG_FD_64679 | JGI IMG/M metagenome (GOLD analysis project Ga0070688, IMG submission 64679) | Switchgrass rhizosphere microbial communities from Kellogg Biological Station, Michigan, USA - KBS S1-3H metaG | ecosystem: Host-associated > Plants > Roots > Rhizosphere ...
CGATCTCCCGCTTCCAGTCGATCCAGGCCAAGCTTGCCGACATGGCGACCGAGATCGAGGCCACCAGGCTGCTCGTCTACAAAGCGGCGCGGATGAAGGATCGGGGCGAAAACTTCAGCCTCACCGCCGCGCAGGCGAAGCTGAAGAGCGGCCGCCTCGCCGTCCGCTGCTGCGAGGAGGCGGTGCAGATCCATGGCGGCTACGGCTACATCGAGGAGTACCCGGTCTGCCGCTTCTACCGCGACGCCAAGATCCTCACGATCGGCGAGGGCACCGACGAGGTCCAGCAGATGGTGATCGCCCGCGCGCTGGGGGCGTAGACGCCGTGATCCCGAAAGCCGTCCGCATCCGCGAGGTCGGGCCGCGCGACGGCTTCCAGAACGAGCCGGAGACGATCGCCACCGAGGACAAGGTGCGGCTGGTCGAGATGCTCGCCCGCACCGGGCTGCACCGCCTGGAGGTGACGAGCTTCGTCCGCGCCGACGTCGTCCCGCAGCTGGCCGACGGCCGCGAGGTACTGGAACGGGCCGAGATTCCCGATGAGGTCTCGGTCTCGGTCCTGGTCCCGAACATGCGCGGGCTCGAAGCGGCGCTGGAGGTGCGCGAGAAGATCGACGAGGTCAACGTCTTCCTCTCCGCTTCGGAGACCCACAACCGCCACAACGTCAACCGCTCGGTCGAGGAGTCGCTCGAGGGCGTGGAACACGTGCTGGCGCGGGCGACCGAGGAGGGGTTGCGCTGCGAGGGCGTGATCAGCACCAGCTTCGGCTGCCCCTACGAGGGCTACGTCCCCTTCGAGCGCGTCTTCGAGATCGCCAAGCGGCTCTCGGTCGCGGGCGCGGTCGAGATCGGCTTCGGCGACACCACCGGGATGGCGAACCCGATCCAGGTCGGCGAGTTCTTCCGCCGCGCCCACGACGAGATCGTCGGCGCCGAGCTGACCGCCCACTTCCACGACACCCGCGGCCAGGCGCTGGCGAACGTGCTGGCGGCGCTCGAGGTCGGGGTCGACTCCTTCGAGTCGAGCTTCGGCGAGCTCGGCGGCTGCCCGGTTCCGGCCGGCGCCACCGGCAACGTCGCCAGCGAGGACCTGGTCTCGATGCTGCACGAGATGGGGATCGAGACCGGTGTCGACCTGGCGAAGCTGCTCGACGCCGCCCGCGCCGCCCAGGAGGTGCTCGGCCGCCCGCTGGGCTCCCACACCCTCGTTGCCGGCCCGGTCGAGTGGCACGCCGAGCGCGACCCGTTCAAGGAGAACCCGCCGCGATGAGCACGACCAAGGAAACGGTCGAGAGCTCGCGCGAGAAGCACCTCGAACTTATCGCCGAGCTCGAGGGCGAGCTGGAGCGCGTCCGCGGCGGCGGCGGGCCGAAAGCGGTCGAGCGCCACCGCGGCCGCGGCAAGATGACCGCCCGCGAGCGGATCGAGGCGCTCTGCGACCCGGCCGCGCCGTTCCTCGAGCTCTCGCCGCTGGCCGCGCACGGGATGTACGAGGACGCAGCGCCGGGGGCGGGGATCGTCGCCGGAGTCGGCACCGTCAGCGGCCGCCGCTGCGTAATTGCCGCCAACGACGCCACCGTCAAAGGCGGCACCTACTATCCGATCACGGTGAAGAAGCACCTGCGCGCCCAGGAGGTGGCGCTGCAGAACAGGCTCCCCTGTATCTACCTCGTCGACTCCGGCGGCGCTTTCCTGCCGCTGCAGGACGAAGTCTTCCCCGACCGCGAGCACTTCGGCCGCATCTTCTTCAACCAGGCGACGATGTCGGCCCAGGAGATCCCGCAGCTCGCCGCGGTGATGGGCAGCTGCACGGCCGGCGGCGCCTACGTGCCGGCGATGAGCGACGAGACCGTGATCGTCCGCCACCAGGGGACGATCTTCCTCGGGGGGCCACCGCTGGTGAAGGCCGCGACCGGGGAGGAGGTGAGCGCGGAGGAGCTCGGCGGCGGCGACGTCCACGCCCGCAAGTCCGGCGTCGCCGATCACCTCGCCAAGGACGATGCCGAGGCGTTGCAGATCCTCCGCGAAATCGTCGCCACCCTGCCGCCGGCGCCGCCTGCCCCCTGGCGGCGGATCGAGCCGCGGGCGCCGGCCGAGGACCCGGAGGGAATCCTCGACGTCGTCCCGATCGGCTCGCGGGCTCCCTGGGACATCCGCGAGGTCCTGCGCCGCATCGTCGACGGCTCGGAGCTGCGCGAGTTCAAGGAGAAGTACGGGAAAACGCTGGTCTGCGCCTTCGCCCACATCGACGGCCACCCGGTCGGGATCGTCGCCAACAACGGCATCCTCTTCTCCGAGAGCGCCCTCAAGGGCGCCCACTTCGTCGAGCTCTGCGACCAGCGCCGCATCCCCCTCGTCTTCGTCCAGAACGTCAACGGCTTCATGGTCGGCTCCAAATACGAGGCCGGCGGGATCGCCAAGGACGGGGCGAAGATGGTCGCCGCCGTCTCCACCGCCCGCGTCCCCAAGCTGACGGTGATCGTCGGCGGCTCTTTTGGGGCGGGCAACTACGGCATGTGCGGCCGGGCCTACTCGCCTCGCTTCCTCTTCATGTGGCCCAATGCCCGCATCTCCGTCATGGGCGGCGAGATGGCGGCGGCGGTGATGAAAGAGGTCGGCCAGCCGGAGACGGCCGAACAGCTCCACGACCTCTACGAAGAGCAGGGCAAGCCCTTTTACTCCACCGCCCGCCTCTGGGACGACGGCGTCATCGACCCCCGCGACACCCGCCGGGTTCTCGCCCAAGCCCTGGCCGCCTGCGCTGACGCCCCGCTCGCCGAGGCCTCCGCACCGGTTTACCGGATGTGACCAGGCTCGCGGCTCCGCTGGTCGTTCTGTTTCTGATCGCCGGTTGCGGGACCAGTTCCGAGGGCACCACCACCGCACCGGATTCATCGAGTCCGCGAAAACCGTCGCATAGCGACGCTTCTCGCGGACTCGATGAGGAACGGGGCCCGGAATCGGTCGAGCTGTCCCGTTGCCCGCCCGGGCACCCGGCCTGCCGGGAAACGGTGGGGCGGATCGTCTATGTCGAGCGGGTCGATCCCGACGGGGACGGCGACGCGCACTTCGTGATCCGCGACCCGCAGGGGATCACGCTGCCGGGGCTGACCGCGATCGACGTGCGCAAGGGGTTGCGGCCACGCCCGCTGCCCGGGCCGGGCGACCGGATCAGCGCCGCCGGCCCGGTGCAGACCGGCTCATACGGTCAAAGCCAGATCCACGCTTTGGAGCTGCACGTCGCCGAATAGCGGCTCAGCTCTGGGCTTTCGCTTTTTTGCCCGACTTCGATTTGCGCTCGGTCTTGCGTTTGACGTCGCCGTCCTCGATCGTCCCCCGCCAGCCCTTGTCGGTGTGCTCCTCCATCTCGACGTAGGCCTTGAAGCGGTGCAGGTCGCCGCGCACGGCTCGCTTGGTGAAGCGCATCCCCCGCCCGGCTTTCTCCAGCAGGGAGTCCGGCTTTACGTCGAGGGTCACCTCGATCCGGGTTAGTCGCGGCGCCAGGCGGTGGAAGGTGACCACCCCGCTGTGCATCAGCCCTTTCTCCGAGTGCCATTCGATCCGCTCGTCGGGTCGCTGCTCGACGATTTCGGCGTCGAACTCCTTGGTGACCCCCCAAACCTTGGTCGAGATGTGAACCGTCGAGTCGTCGGTCTGCTGGACGCTGTCCACCCGGTGCATGAACTCCGGCCAGTCTTCGAACCGGGTCCACTGGTCGTAGGCGTCTTGGATCGGCACCGCGACGTCGACCGACTGCTGAATCGGCATCCGCCGGCCGCTGCCGTGCGCCTCCGTCGCCTCCTCCTCGGAGTCGGAGCCGTTTTTGTGGAAGAGGCCGCCGAGTCCACCCGAGAGCTTCGACCCGAGCTTCTCGTCGGCGACGTCGCTGACGACTTCCTTCGCCCCGGCGGCCGCCTTGCCTTTGGCCTTCTTGCCGAGGTCCGCGGCTTTATCCCCGGGGGAGCCGCCGACCAGCCTGGCGAGCCCCTCTGCCGCGAATGGCACCGCCATCAGGCCCGCTCCCGCAGCGGCCATCTTCTTCGGGCTCTTCAGCGGCCCGGACGGGGATTTGCCTTTCTTGCGGGCAAGCTGAACAGCGGTGCTGGTGATGTCGCTCACGTCGGGCATGTAAATCCTCCTTGACCGGCCGTCGCCGATCCTCGCCTTCGCGTTCACCCACTCCGGGTGTTCCCCGAGCGCCATTGGCCAAACATTCCGAACCAAGGCAGCCGGACAAAGGGCTTGGACTGAGAGACTGGCGGCATGAGCCGCCGCTTCGCCCAGGTCGACGTCTTCGGCGACGGGCCCTGTTCGGGCAACCCGGTTGCCGTCGTCCTCGCTGCCGAGGGGATGGGCGAGGAGGAGATGCAGCGCTTCGCGCGCTGGACGAACCTCGCCGAGACCACCTTCGTGCTGCCGCCGACCCGGCCAGAGGCGGACTACCGGGTCCGCATCTTCACCCCTGTCCTCGAGCTCCCTTTCGCCGGCCATCCCACCCTCGGCACCTGCCACGCCTGGCTCGAGGCCGGGGGAGAGGTCGCCGGTGAGGAGATCGTCCAGGAGTGCGATGCCGGCCTCGTCCGCATCCGCCGCGAGGAGGAGCGTCTTGCCTTCGCGGCGCCGCCGATGGTCCGCTCCGGACCGGCCTCGGAGGAGGACCGGGCGAAAGTGGCTGCCGCCCTCGGCGTTGACCGCAGCGAGATGCTCGCGGTGGAGTGGGTCGATAACGGGCCCGGCTGGATCTGCGCCCTGCTCGAAAGCCCCGAGCGGCTGCTGGAGCTGCGCCCCGGGCCGCTCGACTTCGACCTTGGCGCAGTCGCCCTTCAGCCCCGCGGCTCACCGGCGGCGATCGAGCTGCGCGCCTGGGCCCCGGTCAACGGGCAGGCCGTCGAGGACCCGGTCACCGGCAGCCTCAACGCCTCGGTCGCGCAGTGGCTGCTCGGGGACGGTCGCCTCGCCGCTCCCTACCTGGCCCACCAGGGGACGGCAATCGGCCGCGAAGGCCGCATCCACGTCTCCGAGGCCGACGGCGAGATCTGGGTCGGCGGCCGCACGCAGCCGCTGATTGCCGGCGCCGTCGAGCTCTAGCCGTGGACGCCGGCCTGGTGGACGACGGCGTGGCCTTTGCCGCGGGCGATCAGCCAGCGGTTGACCGGTAGCGCGACCGCGCCGGCGATCAGCAGCGCCACCGCGAGGCTGCCCCAGAAGAGAAGGCTGTCGAGGCCGGCGTCCATCGCCCCCGGGATCGTGAGGATGATCAGGTTGTCGACAATCTCCATCGTCGTGATGCTGAGGGTGTCGGAGGCGAAGGCGATCGGGACGACGCTCCCCAGCGCCATCCCCGAGCGCAGCAGGGGCAGGCTGGTCAGCCCGTAGCCGAAGAAGAAGGCGAGGACGACGGCAAGCACGATCGTCGCCAGGTTGGAGAGGCCGAGGGCGGTTCCGATTGCCATTCCGGCGACCTCGCCGATCGCGCAGCCGGTGAGGCAGTGGACCGTGGCGGAGAAGGCGAGTGAGTTGAGTCCCTGGTTGGGGTGCATAGACCCAGGATACCCCTTGGGGGTACCCTGAGTCCAGAGGCTCGCTAACCGATGTACATGATCGAGATCGCCATCGCGTCGTCGATCAGGTGGTGCCCTTCCGGCACGTTGTAGATGCCGTGCAGCCGGATCGTGTTCCCTTTCGCGATCGTCGCGATCGGGTTGCCCGTGCAGACGTTCATCGAGGAGACGTGTTTACGGCCGTCCGGGGTTTCGTAGCCGGGGCCGCCGTAGCCCGCCACCGAGTTGCAGAGCAGCGTGCCGCCGGTGCTCTCGTTGGTCAGTTCGATGTTGACGCCGTGGTCGTGGATGTGACCGGCGGCGGCGATCAGTTTGCCGCCGAAGGTCGCTTTCCAGTCGTAGTGGGTGTCGCTGAGCCCGATCGGGACTTCGATGTAGGAGTTCAGCGAGCACTGGTTGGCGTCCATCCAGACAGGTTTCAACGCCGCCCGGCTGGTCGCGTCGGTACCGGTCGCGTACTTCCAGGTCATCCGGATTTTCACCGTTTTGCTGGTCGTCTGCCAGTTCATCAGGTCGAAGACCATGTTCCAGGTCTCGGTGCTGTTGACCTTGTAGCCGTAGGGCAGTGAGGTCAGGTCGACCGGGGTGCGCTCGTCGCCGGAGGCGTAGAAGCGTTCACCGAGCAGGCCTGGACCTTTGCCGGCGCAGGTGACGTCGGACTTGCCGCTGGACTGAGCGGCGAACATCGCGTGGTGCAGCATCGGGCCCTGGCTGATCGTCGCCCTCGTCCCGTCGGTGTAGACGAGGTCCGGGGTGACGCCGATGATCGTGCAGCCGGTGCACGGCTTGGTGATGTTGTTGACGATCTGGTTGCTGATCATCCCCGCGTTCTCGTGGTCGTGCGGGTCGCCGTTGCCGGCCGGGATCGTGTAAGGGCCGTAGTCGATCGTTTTGGTCGTGATCGTCGCCTCCGCGGTCGCCGGCACGGCGAAGACCGCGAGCGCGCAGACGAGCAGCGCCAAGCGCTTGAACGCTTGCATCAGTTTCTCCCCTTGTTAGAGATGGACGAGGGCTTTTTCCGGAAGTCCTCTTGAACGTTCAGAGAACCTAGAGTCCCTGACGTTCCTGTGTCAAGTGCTGTCCGCGGGGGGGGTGGCGCTGGTTTGAGGGAGAGCCTCGCGCGGCACGGGTGACAGGGCTTGACAAGTGACTATTTAGTCACCTATTATCCTAACCATGGACGAGGTCTTCAAGGCGCTGGCCGATCCCACCCGCCGGGGGCTGCTCGATCAGCTCTTCGAGCGGGATGGACAGACGCTGAGCGCCCTGGAGCAGCGGCTGCCGATGACCCGCTTCGGGGTGATGAAGCACCTGAAGGTGCTCGAGGAGGCAGGGCTGGTGACGACCCGGAAGCGCGGCCGCGAGAAGCTGCACTTCCTCAACCCCGTCCCGATCCGGCTGATCCACGACCGCTGGGTGAGCAAGTACGCGGAGCCCTGGGCCTCGGCGCTCAGCGAGCTGAAGCAGGACATCGAGAAAGAGGAGAACGAACGATGAACGACGAGCAGGCCTACACGGTGGTTGGCGGGCGCGGCAGCATGACCGTGTTCGAGATCTACATCAAGACGACGCCGGAGCGCCTCTGGGAGGCGATCACCAGCGAGGAGATGCGAAAGCGCTACAGCTTCGGGGTCGGCACGGTCTCCGACTGGACCCCCGGCTCGGAGTACAGGTCCGCGGTGCCAGGCGTGATCGAGATCGCCAGTGGCGAGAACCTCGAGGTCGAGCCGCCGCGGCGGCTGGTGCAGAGCTTCACCGCGCTCTGGAGCGAGGACGTCCAGCGGGAAGGGGCCTCCCGCGTGATCTGGGAGATCGAGCCCGTCGGCACCTCCTGCCGGCTTCGGGTGACCCACGACCAGCTCGACGAGAGCGCCAACAACGAACTCTACGGCGGCTGGCCGATGATCCTCTCCGGCCTGAAGACGCTGCTGGAGACCGGCGAGGACCTCGACACGCCCGGCTCGCTCCGCTACTCCGGCGCCGCCGGCTAAGCGCGCGAAATCTGGGGCGCCGGCGGCTGGGGTTGCGGCTGCGGGGGCGCCGGGTCCGGCATCGGCGGGCCCGGCGGCCCGGGCGGTCCCGGCTGGGGTGAGGGATCCGGCGGTTCGGGGTCCGGTTGCGGTGGCCCTGGAACAGGCGTCTCCAGCGTGGGAGGAACGAGAAACGTCTTCATGCTCCGGTCCTACCCGTTTTTCCGCCGATGCCTACGGGGTAGCCGGAGCGGACCCGACAAGGAGGAGATCTGTCGATGACGCAACCGACTCAGGAGGCCGCCCGCACTCTCAGCGAATGGCGCCCGCCGCTGGGAGTTCTCTCCGTCTACCTCGGCTTCGACCCCGCCGACCGCGGCGGCGCCTGGCGGACCGAGCTCCGCAACGCCCTCGACGCGATCCTCGAGGAGCACAAGGAAGCCGAGCACGACCGCCGCGTCGCCCTGCGGGCGACGGCGAAACGATTGACCGAGCGCTTCGAGGACGGCGAGCTGCGCCCGCCCCCGCGCGGCGAAGCCGGCTTCGTCGAGGTGGCCGAGAAGGCGGGGACCGAGCACTGGTTCGGGATCGGCGTTGCCCCGGTGGCGAGCGCCTGCGCCGAGTTCGGGGCCGATCCGGTGGTGGCGCCGCTGCTCGAGCTGTGCGCTCGCGGCGTCGGCCGGGCGATCGCCCTGCTCTCCTCCGAGCGGGTGCGGCTGCTCCGCTCCACAGAAGGGGCGCTGGACGATCTCGAGGACTGGGAACTCAGCATCTTCAGCCTCGACTGGCGGGAGCAGAAAGACGACCAGTTCGACGAGCGGCTCGACCACAACCGCCAGCGCTTCCTCGCCGAGTGCGGCGGCCTCACCTCGCGCCGGCTCGAGGAGGACGGCCTCGACGAGATCATCGTCTTCGGGCCCGCCCGTGACGTCGAGGGCTTCAGGGCCGGCTTCAGCGGCTCCCAGGCGAAGCTGACGCTCGGCGGCGAGGCCGAGCTGATCTCGATGCCGAAGGGCAAGCTGACCGAGCTGGTCAACGACGTCGTCGAGCGGCTCGAGGAGGAGCGCGAGCGGGCGGTGGTCGAGCGGGCGCTGGAAGAGGCGAAGGGTGGCAGCCGCGGTGCCGTCGGTCTGCAGGAGACGAAAGAGGCGCTGGCCGAAGGCCGGGTCGACCACCTCGTCTTCGACCGCGCCGTCGGCGAGGAGGCCGAGTCGCTGATCCGCGCCGCCCTCGCTAGCAGCGCTCAGGTCACCGTCGTCCGCAACGGCAGCGCCGAGCCGCTCGCCGAAGCCGAAGGGGTCGCCGCGATCCTTCGCTACTGAGCCCGGATATGTGATCTCCCTCCGGTTCGCCGCCTCGGCCCCGAGGGTAAGGGGAAGGCAAGAACGCGCAGAGCGGAAACGGAAAAAGGAGAACGAGCTTGAGTGTGCAAGAGCGGGTCGCCGGTGGACCCCTGGGGAAGGTCGTAGGAAGGGCCAAGCAGCTGGCCGGGTCGGCGCTCGGCCGCGAGGACCTGCAGCGCGAGGGACGGCTGCAGGAGGTCCAGTCCGACGCCGAGGCGGAGGCCGCGGCGAAGGCCGCCGAGGCCGAGCGCAAGGAGCGGGAAGCGGAGATCGAGGCCGAGCGGGCCGAGACCGAGGCCGAGCGCCACGAGGTCGAACGCGAGGCGGCGGAGATCGAGGCCGAGGAGCGGGCCGAGCGCACGCGCGCCGAGGAGGAGCACGAGGCGGCAAAACGCGCCCAGGTGGAGCAGGCGGCCGCCGAGCGCGGACGGCTCGCCGGCGAAAGCCGCGCCGAGGCGAAGAAGAGGCAGGCTGCGAACGAGAAGGGCACGGCGAAACGGGAGGCGGCGGAGCTGCAGCGGGAGGCCGACCGCGCCGAAGAGGCCGCCGCCGCGATCGATCCCAAGGAGGAGAACTAGAGATGGCGATGCCGACGATCTCGAAGACGATCTTCAACTCGTCGCTGAAGCTGGCTCGGGCGCCGTTCGACCTCGCGCTGGGCGCGATGGGCGGCTCGGACTCGAGCGCCAAGCACCTGCTCGACCGCGCCGAGGCGAGCGCCCGCAGCGCCACCGGCGTGCTCTTCGCCGACGAGGAGCTGAAGGAGCAGGGTCGCTCGGCGCTGCTGGCGACGAAGGAGCGTGAGCGGGCGACTGAGCTGCGGGAGCAGGCCGAGGTGACCGAGCGCGAGGCGAACCAGCGCCAGGCCGAAGTCAGCGAGGCGGCTGAGAAAGCGGCCGCCGAGGCGCGCCGCAAGGCCGAGCAGGAGAAACGCCAGGCCGAGAAGCGCCGCCGCGAGCGCGAGGCGCGGGCGAAGAAAGCCGAGGCGAAGAAAAAGGAGAAAGCGGCGAAAGCAGCCGCCAAGACCAGACGCGCCCAGGCAAAAGCGGAGAAAACCGCGCAGCTGCAGAAACTCGAGGCGAAGGAAGAGAGCATCGAGGCCAAGGAAGACGCCGCGGCGGTTGAGGCGGAAGCGGAGCTTCTGCAGGAGGCTGCCGAAGAAGTGAAGAAGGCGCGTAAGAACGGGGACGGCAGCTAGCCAACAGGCCGATGATGTCGGCGGGGCGCTCGAGGACCTTCTTCCACTGCTGTCCGGCCGGGGGGACCCCGGCGCCCTGCTGATCCTCGCCGACGAGCTGCGCTCGACCGCTACCTCGTCCTGCCGCACGACTGGAGCCCTGGAAGGGGCCTAGGGCTCCAATCGTGCGGCTCGGACCTGGGGCGGTTGGTCAGTGCGCCGGCGTACGCCGCTCGCGCGTGTAGGTCGGTTCTGCTTCGGTCCTGTCCCACCGCATCATCAGCGCGGTCATCGCCTCGAGGACGCCGGCGATCACCATGAACCGCGTCGGACCGCCCTCGTCGGCAAAGCCGAAGACGAGGGGGGAGAGGACGAGAACCGCCGCCAGCAGGAGGTCGGTCATCAGGTGCATCCGCAGTGGGATCACCCTCGCCAGGGACATCCGCCAGTCGGTCAGCGCTCCGGAGACGAGCATGACGACGCCGACGATCACGCAGATGGCGGTGGCGCTGTCGGTCTCGCTGAAGCCGAAGATCCATGGCGCGGCGATGACGATCACCGCGACGAGCGGCTCGAGTGCGGCGTGCAGGTTGAGCGGAATAGGTCCGCGGTCCATTTCGTTCCTCCTCGAAGGTGGGGGTATGGGATCCCTGCGATCCGCCCTCCGCCGAAGGTCCGGCGCGAAACGTTCCGTGGGTAAAGCAGAGCCGGTGCGGCGGTACCGCGCTCGACCCTTGTTCGCCGTCTACCCGCGCTCCGGCGATCCCAATCCGGGTTCGGCCGAAGATCCGTTCTCGAGGTAGAACACCTCGGCGCAGACGTCATGTTCGGCATCGAGTCCGCTGATGAAGGCGCGCACCTCGCGCCCGGTCAGACGCTCGATGATCTCGGTGAATTTGTCGTGGGTGGCCGCCTGGAAGTACATGCGCGTGTCCCGCAGCCGCTGGTACTCGCCCATTTCGGCGAGACTGCGCTCGGCCGGGGTGAAGGTGTTCTCGAGCGAGCAGATGACGATGTCGGGGCCGGCGAATTCGGTCCTCGCCTTGGTCGGCCCGCGCCCGAACAGCTCCTTGTAGAGGCGCACCATCTCGCGCGAGATCTCCGCCCGTATCGACTCGTGCTCCGCCCGTATCGACTCGTGGTTGCCGCTCTCGCCGTCCAGGGATTCGATCTTCGGTTGGTTTGCCATGGCTTGTTGCTACCCCAAAAATCCCTCGATTTAATCCGGCCTCGGCGCGGGTATGGAGAGCGGGATGGCCACCCCCCAGTCCGCCGGTTCCCCGGCGGCATCGATCACCCCGTACCCCGACGGCCCCTACCTCGTCCGCGGCGATTTCGTCGTCACCGACCAGGAGGGCAACGAGATGCCGAACCAGCGCCGCACGATCGCGCTCTGCCGTTGCGGCAAGTCGCGGATGCGTCCGTTCTGCGACGGCACCCACAAGCTGATCGGGTTCAAGGCGCCGGGCGAGCAGGAGAAATGGCCGCGCGACTGATCGAGCTGCCCCGGCCGCGGGGCCCGCTGAGCGAGCAGCTGTTCGAGGCGTTGGCAGGATCGGTGCAGACGGGGATCGCCCCCCCGGGCGCGGTCGAGAGCGCCGACCCGATCGCCGACGACGACCTCCAGCTCGCGCTCTACGTCGCCTACGAGCTCCACTACGCGGCGATCGACGGCGTCGACGAAGAGTGGGAGTGGTCCCCCTCTCTGATCGCCTTCCGTCGCGCCCTGGAAGAGCCCTTCGAAGAGGCGGTGGCGGAGCTGGTGCAGCCGGCTGAAACCGGTGAGCTCGCCTCCGTCGGCGGGGCGCTGCAGCAGATCGTCGCCGAGGACCCCGGGCCGCCGCTGTCTCGCTATCTGGAGACGCAGGGGACGCGGGAGCAGATGCTCGAGCACGTCGTCCACCGCTCCGCCTACCAGCTGAAGGAGGCCGACCCGCACTCGTGGGCGATCCCGCGCCTCTCGCCGCGGCCGAAGGCGGCGATGCTCGAGGTCCAGTTCGACGAGTACGGCGGCGGTAGCGCCGAGCGCATGCACTCGGCGCTGTTCGCGAAGACGATGGCCGGGCTCGGCCTCGACCCCGAGTACGGCGCCTACCTCGACCGCTGGCCCGGGGTGACGCTGGCGACGGTCAACCTCCTCACCGGGTTCGGTCTCCACCGCCGCCGCCGCGGCGCCGCCGTCGGCCACCTCGCCGCCTTCGAGATGACCTCCTCGATCCCCAACCGCCGCTACGGCAACGCCCTGCGGCGGCTCGGCTACGACCGCGAGGTGACCCACTTCTACGACGAGCACGTCGAGGCAGACGCGGTGCACGAGAACATCGCCGCCTGGGACCTGGCCGGCGGCCTCGCCGCCGACGAGCCCGACGTCGCCGCCGACATCCTCTTCGGCGCGCGGGCGCTCTTGCAGGTGGAGGCGCGGTGGGCGAGCCACCTGATGGACGCCTGGGAGGGAGGGGGGTCCTCGCTACGCGCTCCCGTCGCTCCCGTCCCCGCGTGAGCGCGCCTCCGGAGGTCTCCTACCTCGTGCCGATCCGCTGGCACGACGGCGGGCAGCGCGACGAGCTGGCCGCCTACCTGGAGGCGATCGCGCCGTACTGCGCCGAGGTGATCGTCATCGACGGCTCACCCCCCGAGGTCTTCGCCGCCAACGCCGCCGCCTGGGGCGGCCTGGCGACCCATGTGCCGCCGGCCCCCGAGGAGCGCTGCCTGATGGGCAAGGTCGCCGGGGTGCGGACGGGGGTGCGGCGGGCCTCGCACGAGCGCCTGGTGATCGCCGACGACGACGTCCGTTACAAGCCCGAGGCGCTGCGGCGCACGGCGCGGCTGCTCGACAGGTACGACCTCGTGCGGCCGCAGAACTACTTCACGCGGCTGCCCTGGCACGCCCGCTGGGACACCGCGCGGACCCTGCTCAACCGCAGCCTCGGCCGCGACTACCCCGGCACCCTGGCGGTGCGCCGCTCGCGGATGCTGGCGATGGGCCTCTACGACGGCGACGTGCTCTTCGAGAACCTGGAGCTGATCCGCACCGTCCGCGCCCACGGTGGCAGCACGATCGCCCCGCTCGACCTCTACGTCGGCCGCGTGCCACCCTCGACCGCCCACTTCTGGGGCCAGCGGACGCGCCAGGCCTACGACGACTTCGCGCTGCCGCTGCGGATGGGGCTCTGGCTCGCGATCGTGCCGCTCCTGGCGCTTGCAAGGCGTTTTAGTCAACCAGGGGTGGACGGAAGCGCCTTGCCGCGGCGGCTGATCCCTGCGGCCGTCGGGCTGGCGGTTGCGCTGGCCGAGCGCGGGCGGCGGCGGGCCGGCGGTGCCGCTGTCTTCCCCGCGACCTCGTCGCTGCTGGCGCCCTTCTGGGTGCTAGAGCGCGCTGTCTGCGCCTGGCTGGCGGTACTGCAGCGAGTGCGCTTCGGCGGCGTCCGCTATGGCGATTCGGTGATTCCCATCGCGGCCCACTCGGAGCGCCGGCTGCGGCGGCGCCTGCGGTCTAAGCCGGCGGCAAGCTTGGCATCGGCGTTTGCGCCGATGCGACGACCATCCGCTCGTCGAGACCGGTCAGCGAGAGCACGCGCCGGACGCCGTTCGAGCGGCTGGGGATGAAGCTGAAGCGCTCGGCGTCGCTGCGGGCGAGCGTGTGCACGATCAGGGCCAGGCCGGTCGAGTCGAGGAATTCGAGCCGGTCGAGGTCGATTACGACTCTTTTGCCGGAAGCGATCGCGAAATCGAGCGCCGCTTCCAGCGTCGGCACGTTGGACAGGTCGAGCTCGCCCTGGAGCGAGAGGCGGACCTGCGCGCCCTCGTCGGCGCGACGGATCGTCAGGAGCCCGTCTTGGACTTGGACATCGGTGGTGGGCACTGGGGGCCTTCCGTTTGAATGACTTGGAAGTCCCGGAACGCACCAGGTTGCGCGCCACGGTCCACCATCGAGCTGAAGTGTCGGCCGGCCCCCGAACCCATGGGGGGTCGGCAAGACCCACACGACGATGCTAGCGCAGACGCGGCACGGCGCTCGAGGCCGGCGCCAGACGTTTCCGCGCGGCGCGGACTCGCTGCAAGAGTCTGTCGCGCTTCAGCGCCGGCCCGATCTCGGGGCCTCGCACGGCTTTGATCCGGTCGACGTCTTCGCTTTTCAGGGGTCCTGGTGGGGCGGTCATAAACTCCTCCGGCTCTAGAAACTGGGCGATCTCCAAGGGCCTCTCCCAATCTCCGTGCCGCATGCCGTGAGAAGTGAGCGGTTCGACTGTCGACACAACCGGCGCTGTGACCCTTGTGCCGATTGTCTGACTACCCACCGCTTGTGTGACCAAAACCCGTTTTATTCGAAACCTTGGCGGGAAAAGAGGGCGCAAGAGCAAAGGCGATGGAACACACCGGTTTTCAACACCAGGCACTGATCTACGACGGCGCCGAGGAGTTTTTGGCCGCCGCCGTGCCGTACCTGCGGGACGGTCTGCAGGCGGGGCAGCCCGCCTTGGTCGCGGTCGGTCCGGACCAGACGCGGCTCCTGCAGGGGGAGCTGGGGGCGGACTCCGAGCTGATCCGTTTCGCCGACATGCGCAAGGTCGGCCGCAACCCGGCCTCGATCATCCCGATCTGGGCCGAGTTCGTCGACGAAAACGACACTTTGCCGGTGCGGGGGATCGGCGAACCGATCTGGGCCGCTCGTAGCCCTGCCGCCCTCGAAGAGTGCCAGCGGCACGAGTGCCTCCTCAACACGGCCTTTGACCGCGGCTCCGCCTGGGACCTGCTCTGTCCCTACGACGCGGGAAGCCTCGGCGACGAGATTCTGGAGCAGGTCGCCCATTCTCACCCGGTGATCACCCGCGAGGGCCGCAGCGAGCCCAGCGCCTCCTTCGTCCGCGACGGGGACACCTTCGCCGGCACGCTGCCCCCGCCCGGCGCCGAGCCCGAGGTGCTGGTCTTCGGGCTTGCCGGCCTCGGTGAGGTGCGCCGCCGGGTCACCGCGGCGGCCGAGCGGGCCAGCATGGCGCCGCCCGAGGTCGCCGACCTGGTCACCGCGACCAGCGAGCTCGCCGCCAACAGCGTCATGCACGGGGGCGGGCAGGGCACCCTGCGGCTGTGGCAGGAGGACGAGCGGCTACTGGCCGAGGTTCAGGACCGGGGCCTGATCGAGGAGCCGCTGGTCGGCCGCATCCGGCCGGACGTCAACCAGGAGGGTGGGCGCGGCCTCTGGCTCGCGAACCAGCTCTGCGACCTCGTCCAGATCCGTTCCGGGGCGGAGGGGACCACGGTCCGCCTCCACGTCCTCGCGCGCGAGGCAGCCTTCGTTTGAGGGGCTGGCCGTGGCGGCAGGGAGGCCCGGTCATCACCTGAGCGAGTTAGTCGCGCCCCTTTATCGGGGCTGCTCCCGATGATGCTAGATCGCGAGTCCGCGAAAAACATCCCTGGGGAATGGTTTTTGCGGATTCGATGAATCAGGAGCTGCCGGCACCCTCCTCAGGTACCCCCCAACAAGCGTGGACCCGGGTCCTCCCGGGTAGTCGGGACCTATGCCAGACAACGATCCCCAGACTCAGCTCGTCAAGTACCTGACCGACGTCCACTCGATCGAGGAACAGGCCGCCGTGCAGATGCGCCGCGCCCCCGATTTGGTCGAGGGACCCCTTGCCGAGGCCTTCCAGCGCCATTTGGGGGAGACTGAATCCCAGGAGGAGCGGGTGCGGGCGCGCTTGGAGGCGCACGATGCCTCGCCCTCGAAGGTGAAGGATGTCGCCGGGGCCGCCGGCGGCTTCGGGATGGTCCTCTTCGCCCGCTCGCAGCCGGACACGCCGGGCAAGCTCGTCCTGCACGCCTTCTCCTACGAGCACATGGAGGTGGCCGCCTACGAGCTGCTGAAGATTGCCGCCCGCGAAGCCGGCGACGAGGCGACGGCGGCGATGGCCGAGGCGATCGCCGACGAGGAGCGGGAGATGGCCGGCCGGATCGCCGAGCGCTGGGACGAAGCCGTCGAGCAGGCGCTGGCCCAGGTCGAGCCCGACGACCTCGGCGATCAGCTCAACACCTACCTGGCCGACGTCCACGCGCTCGAGGGTCAGTCGAAGAAGCTGTTGGAGAAAAGCCGCGATCTCGACGTCCCGGAGGCGCTCCGCGCCGCCTTCGACCGCCACCTCGCCGAGACCGAAGGGCATCTGGAGAAGATCGAGCGCCGCCTCGACGACCGCGGCGCGACGCCGTCGGCGATCAAGGACGCGGCCCTGCGCCTCGGCGCCCTCAACTGGGGTGTCTTCTTCGCCGCCCAGCCGGACACCCCGGCCAAGCTCGCCGGCTTCTCCTACGCGGTCGAGAACCTCGAGGTCGCCGCCTACGAGCTCCTCCTCCGCCTCGCCCGCCGCGCCGCGGATGGCGAGACCATCGCCCTCGCCGAATCGATCCTGGCCGAGGAGAAGGCGGCCGCCAGGGCGGTCGCCGACCAGTGGTCGGTCTCGATGAGCGTCGCCTAGCTCCTACGAGGCTCGCTGCGGCAGCGTCCGCTTGACCGCCGCCAGGTGCAGGTCCTCGACCTCCTGCCCCTGGCGGTCGGCGCGCTCGGCGAGAGCGTGGAAGTCGAAGCTTTCGAGGGAGTCTCCGAAGCTCTCCTCGAGCGCGTTCCAGAGCTGCATCTTGCCGCCGATCCCGGAGGCGAGCACCTCAAGCTCGAGGACTCGGCTGAGCGGGGAGTAGGTCCGCAGGTGCCCGTTCGGCTTCAGGCGGCCGAGGCGCTCGGCCAGTTTCGCCAGCGCCGGTTTGATCTGGTCGCGCTTGACGCCGAGCCGGTCGGCGAGGCGGATCAGCGTCTCCCGGTCGGCTTCGATCTCGCCGCAGATCCGCGCCAGCGGCTCGCCGAACTCGGGGTCGCCCTGGTTGCTCGACCGCAGGCGGCGGGCCAGCTCGACTCCGAGCGCGGCCCCCGCCAGGTGGTCGTTCAGGTAGATGGCCAGGTAGCGACCGTTCTCACCGCTCTCGGCCATCGCTGCGGCTAAGCCTCCTCGTAGGGGTCTTTCTCGCCGGCCAGCTGCAGCGCGCACTCCTTGGTCTCGCTGAAGTGCCGTTCCTGGATCGGCAGCGCCCACTGGACCAGTTCGGAGATCTGCTCCTCGCCGGCCTGCTCGTTCAGCTTCTGCAGCACCGCCCAGTGGCCGACCTCGCCCGCCTCGGCCATCGTCATGAACTCGAAGCCGTCGAGCCCGTCGGCGTCGTCGCCGAGGTAGGTCTCCATCATCTCCGAGGCCTCGCCTTTGGTCTCTTGTGCCTTTTCGAGGATCGCCGTCTTCTTGCCGTCACGCTGCTCGGCGACCTCGGTGCCGCGGCGGGCCGTCTCCTCGGCCTCCTCGCGCATCTGCTGCAGCTTCGAGGCGACGCTGTCGTCGTCGACCAGGCCCTCGACCTTCTCGGTGGCTTTCTGGGCCGCTTCGGCCAGGCCGATCACCTCCGCGAGCTTCTCCTCCAGGGTCGTCAACTCAGCCATCGTCGTCCTCCTCGGGTTGGGGTTGGCAGTTGCCGTTTTCCCTACCCGAGCCAGACGTGTTCGAAGCGCAGTCCCGAGGGGGTGGAGTGGAGGAGGCCCATCGAGGGGCGGGGGGCGCGGCGGCGCTCGGTCGGGCTGCCCGGGTTGAAGATCTGGAAGCCGCCGTCGGCCTCGTGCAGGGGCAGGTGGCTGTGGCCGAAGACGACCGCCCCGGCATCGGGGAAGCGGGCGCGCATGCGGGCGAGGCGCCCTTTGGCCGGACCGGCGTCGTGGAGGACGGCGACGGTGCGCCCGCCGACCTGGACCTCCAGGGCCTCCGGCAGCTCGCGGCGCAGCTCGGCGTCGTCGACGTTGCCGTGGACGGCGTGCACGACCGGGCAGAGCTGCCGCAACTCCACCAGGACCGAGGCGGCCGAGAAGTCACCTGCATGGATCAGCGCCTCCGCTTCCCGGATCTTCTCCACGCAGGCCCCGGGCAGCTCCCGCCGCCCCTTCGGCATGTGGGTGTCGGAGATGACGGCGATCAACCGGTGGCCGCGAGCTGCGCGTCCTGCTCGTAGCCGAATTCCGCCAGCGCCTCGCCCATCACCTCGTGCATCGCCGCCTGCTCGGCCGGGCTGAGGTTCTCGCGCCAGCCGCCGGGGCGGGCCTGACGGATGAAGCGGCGGCGACCGCGGACCGCGCGCGGCTGCTTCTCGAAGCGGTGGGCTTCGACCACCTCCGGGACGCGAGCGCTGTCGATCCCCACGGTTGCGCAGATGTGGTCGAGGCAGGCCTGGGTCTCCCCGCGCAGCTCCTCGTAGCGGATCAGGACCCGGTCCCCGGCCGCTCGCGACTCATACGCCTTGCGCACCTCGCGGCTGCGGAAGGCCCAGACTTCCGAGAGCCAGCGGATCAGCGGGATTCGCCCCGCCTCGGAGACCGGGAAGGCACCGCCGGGGATCGCCCAGGAGTCCTCGCTGTAGGCGTCGAGCCAGGAATCGACGACGTCGCGACCGTCCCGGAGGAGGAAGATCACCTTCGAGCGGGGAAAGAGCTCGGCGAGGAAGGGAGCGACGTGCGAGCCCGGCTCCTTGACCACGTAGGCCGCGCCCCCGCTGTCCCGTCCCTCCGCCTGGGCTTCGAAGCGGGCCGCGATCAGGTCCCGCAGCGGCCCCTCCCAGGCCTCGCGATAGCGCTCGGCGAAGAAGTAGCCCGGCTCCTCGGCCTTGACGTCGAGCAGGGTGCTGAGCTGGGGCGGGTCCTCGCAGGTCGCCCAGGCGAGCGGGATCGGCCGCCAGACGCCGAGGTGGTGGCCGAGGTGCGGGTCGTCGACCGCGACGACCCCCTCGAGGTCGGAGAGCATCTTCAGCAGCCAGGTGCTGCCGCTGCGGGACGAGCCGAAGATCCATGCCAGGCGCTTCTCCTGCATGTTGAGCCGAGGTTACCCCCGGCCGCGGCGGCGATAAACCTATGCCCGCTTGCGGAAAAGGCCGTGCACCGAGGCGCCCGCGGCGGCGAGGAAGGCCCGCCGCAGGGTTCGCGTGCGGTGGGCGCGCCAACCGCCTTCGGCGGCGTGCGGGCCGCGGCTCTCGAGCACGTTGCCCGGCGCCGGATCGGCCGCGATGCTGCCGAAGGAGCCGCGGACGAAGGCGCCGTGGGCGAGGCGGCGGTAGAGCGGGGGCGCCGTCGCGTGGAGGATCTCCAGCGCCCGGCCGGCCTGGCCGTAGTTGACTTCGCGCTTCGGGTTCTCGGCGCAGGCCTCGATCCCCCGCGCCACCTCCTCGACGTCGAGGACCGGCGGGATCGGCCGCACCTGCCGGCCGGTGTAGTTGCCGGCGTGCTCGAAGATCGGCGTGTCGATCGCCTGCGGCACCATCGTCGCGACGTGGATCTCGTCGGTGTCGACGAGTTCGCCGGAAAGGCATTCGGAGAAGGCGCGGACCGCGTTCTTGCTGACGATGTAGGGGGTCACCTGCGGCGTGCTGACCCGCCCCCAGACCGAGGACATGTTGATCAGCACTCCCGCGCCCTGCGCTCGGAAGCGCCGCAGTGCCGCCCGCGCCCCGTGCACCTGGCCCATCAGGTTGGTCTCGATGATCTGGCGGAAGACCTCGGAGGGAATCTCCTCGAAGGGCCCGTAGGCGATCGTGCCGGCGTTGTTGACCCAGACGTCGAGGCGGCCGAAGCGCTCGACGGTGGCGGCGGCGAGCGCCTCGACGGCCTCCTCGTCGGAGACGTCGAGCGCCTGGCGGAGGACCTCGGCGCCCTCGGCTTCGCACTCGGCCGCGACCTCGGCCAGGGGCTCCGCCGAGCGCGCGCAGAGTGCCAGCGAGGCTCCGCGCCGGGCCAGCCGCAGCGCCGCCGCCCGGCCGATCCCGCTCGAGGCGCCGGTGATCACCACCACCGCTTCCTCCAGCGGCCGCGGCACGGCGCCTAGCCGAGCCCCTTTTCCTCGGCGGCCTTGTAGGCGATCTGGAAGAAGTCCGAGATCGTCAGCGCCGAGAAGAGCGAGGCGATGAAACGGGTGACGCGGGGGGCGAAGACGAGGCCGATCGAGAACGCGGCGACCACCCACAAACCGAGGCAGTACGGGCAGATGAGGAGCTCGCCGATCGCCTTCTGCACCCCGCTGCCGCGCGAGCTCTCCTCGAGCTCCGCCGGCCCGCCCTTGCCTTCGAGTTCGGTGAACGGGGCCCGCAGCGGGCTCGTCACCTTGTCCTTGGAGATCAGGCGGCTGGCCTTGTGGGCGGCGGTGCCGACCAGGGCAAGGTCGCCGGCCGAGACCTTCTCCGGCAGTTCGCGGCCCTGTTGCTTGGCGATCAGCAGGGCGGCACCGACCAGCGTGCCGAAGATGCTCATGAAGGCGAGGTAGGGGCCGAAAGGCGGCCGTTTCTGCGGATCGGCGTAGCCGGCGACCGCCGCCGGGGCGTCCTCGAGAGTCGGGCTCATTGTCACCCGCTACCCGCTGCGGTGGAGATCCCAACCCTCGCTGCTGACCGCGAGGTGGAAGCCTCCGTCGGGCCCGCGGCGCTCGATCACGAACCCCTGCGCGACCGCCCGGCGCAGGCCGCGTCGCAGCTCCCGCGCGCCGAGGCCCGGGAACTTCTGGGCCAGCTCGCTGCGGCGACAGAAGCCGTCGTCGGCGATCTCGACGATCGCGGCGACCAGCCGCTCCGGGGTCGGCAGGGGGCGAGAGGGAGACACGGCGGCGAGGTTAAGTTAGGATCAAGTCGATGCTCCGGTGCATGGCGCCGGATCATTGTCTGAAATACAGAGGCACGGGGTTCGACTTGGGATGAGTCGATCTACGGACCGAAGGTGAGAAATCGATCCGGGAGGGTGTTCCCATGCCGACTTTCGAAAAGTACGATCAGTTTCATGCAGCGCTTTAACGTCACCGAGCGAGACCTCCGACCCGGTTGCAGGGATATCCGGGTGGAAGGCGAGTTGGACCTCGCTGTCTCCGGGCTGCTGGACGAGGTCCTGGCCAGTGCGGCCGCGGAGTGCAGCTGTGTCCTCGTCGGCCTAGAGCGCTGCGAGTTCATCGACTCTTCCGGGATCGCCGTGATCCTCCGCGCCCACAACCGGATGGAGGGGGAGGGGCACCGCCTCGCCGTCTATGCGCCGACCGACCAGGTCCTGCGCGTCCTTTCGATGACCGGCCTCACCGCCAACGGCCTCGTCTTCGACAGCGCCGAGGAGGCGCTGGCGGCTTTCGGCGAGCCCGCCGAGCAGAGCTAGGCGCTCGCCGGCTCAGGCGCGGCTCGCCCGCACCAGCAGGCTCCGCTGCGGGACGAGAACCGTCGCCCGCTGCACCATCCGCTCCGGCTCCGCGCTCTGCGGGCTGAGCCCGAGCGTCCGCAGCACTGCCGGGATCACCGTCTCGATCTCAGCGTGGGCCAGCGGTTCGCCGACGCAACGGCGGGCGCCGCCGCCGAAGGGGAAGAAGGGCCAGTTCGGGGCAGGGTCGGCGAGCCAGCGCTCGGGCTCGAAGCGGTCAGGGTCGGTGAAGCCGCGCCGGTCGCGGTGGAGGAGCGAGGTGGGGACGAGGACGCCGGCGCCCGCCGGCAGCTCCCTGTCCCCGACCTTCATCGGCTGGAGCAGGCGGCGCAGCGAGCCCGAGGCGGGAGGCTGCAGTCGCAGGGTCTCGCGGACGATGGCATCGGCGCGAGGACCGCGCGGGTCGGCAAGGAACTCCTCGGCCAGCTCCGGCTCGCGGCCGAGCCGGTCCAGCAGCCAGGTGAGGGCGATCGAGGGCGGCTCCTGGGCAGCCATCAGCAGCGACATCAGCTCGTCCACGATCTGCTCCGTCGTCAGCTCCGCCCCGTCGGCCGCCATGCAGCCGAGCACGTCGACCTCCGCGGTGGCTTCGTCGCGCCGCTTTTCCACCGCCCGCGAGAGCGCCGCGACGACCGGCGCCTGGCGCTGCTCGAAGAGCGCCTGTCCCAGCTCGCCGACGAGGCCGTCGCCTTTGCCGGGCAGGGTGACCGGCGGGTTGCCCGGGGTGCGCAGCATCCGCCCGATCGCCGCGATCAGGTCGCTCGCCAGCTCCTCGTGCCTGACCCCGAGCACGAGCCGGACGAAGACCTCGTCGCAGAGGGTGCGGATGCGGGAGAGGAGGCGGAAGGGGCGGCCCAGCGGCCACTCCTCGGCGTGGCGGGCGGCGATCGCCGCAATCGCCTCGCGGCGGGAATCGATCACCTCCGGGGCGAAGGCGGGGGCGATGCGGGCGCGGGCGGACCGGTGCGCTCCGGCGTCGCCGCCGAAGACCGAGCGGGCGGAGGCGAAGGGCAGCACCGCCCGCCGCGCCTCGCCGGCGTGGGCGCGCTCGGGATCGGCGCCGAGCAGCGGCTCGACCGCCCCCGGATCGGCGACGACGAAGGTCGGGCGCGCCGTCAGCAGCCGGATCTGGAAGATGTCGCCGAATTCCCCCTGCGCCCGGCGCAGGAACCCCAGCGGGTCGCGGTGGAAGGCGACGGTCTGGGCGAGGACGCCTGCTTCAGGGCCGGGCGGAGCGGCGGCCGGCACTAGCCGAAGCGGGGCTCGAGGCGCTGGAAGGTGCGCCACCAGCCGTGATCGAGTGTGGCGTGCTCTACCTCGTGCAGGAGCGAGCCGTCGTCGTCATGGAGCTCGTAGCTCACTACGGGGGGCTCGGAGAGGAGGTCGACCTCGACGATCCGGGCCATCAGCAGGTATGGCGGGCAGCTGAGCCAAACCTCACCGGGTTTGGGAAGACTTTTTACATTGGAGCGCGCCATGGGAGATCGGTACCCCTGCATTCGACGCGAAAACCGTGAACCATCCCCGAAATTGGGATAAAGAAGAGGTAATTGTTTTGGTGCTCTGAGCGGCGCTTCAGGCCGGTGCTCAGGTGCCCTGGCGCTGCCCGACGCCGGTGGCGACCTCGCGGGCGCGCAGCGGCCCGCCGGCGCCGGGGTCGAGGGGGGGCGTCGGCGCCCCTTCGGCTCTCCGCATCCCCTGCAGGAGGTCGTCGAGCGCCTCCAGCGAGCTCGCCCGCGGCTCCCAGCCGAGCTGCTCGCGGGCCCGGCTCGTGTCCATCATCGGCACCCCGAGAGCGAGGTCGATCCAGCCGGGGGGAGAGGGCTGCAGGCGCAGCTTCCAGCTCAGGTCGGCGGCGCCGCGGAGCATCCGCGCCGGCAGCGGGAAGCTGCGGGCGCCGAAGAACTCGCAGAGCTCCTCGACCCCGATCTCCGGCTCGGCGGCAATGTTGAAGGCACCGTGGACGTCGCGGACGACCGCCTGCCGGTAGGCCTCGCCGACGTCGCGCGAGTGCACCGCCTGGAAGCGCAGCCGCGGTACCCGCGGGATCAGCGGCACCAGCTGCTTGCGGATCAGGAAACCGGGCAGGAAGGGCCCCGCGAAGAGACGGCGGATCTCGCTGGCGGCCTCGGATTTGAAGATCAGGCCGGGGCGGAGGCGGACGATGCGAACCTCGGGCTCGCGCCGTTCGAAGGTGTCGAGCAGGGTTTCCACAGCCGCCTTGTGGCGGGAGTAGAAGGAGGTCGGGATGCCGTCGACGGGCCAGGACTCATCGACCTGCCGTTCCTTCGGGCCGGGGCTGTAGGTGCCGACCGAGGAGGCGTAGACGATCGTCTCGACGCCGGCTCGGGCGACCGCGTCGAAGACGCGGCGGCTGCCCTCGACGTTGATCCGCTCGGTGACCTGCTCGTCGCGGCCCGGCTGGATCGCCCAGGCGAGGTGGATGACCGCCTCGGCGCCGGAGAAGATCGGCACCAGGTCGTCCTCGACGACGTCGGCACCGACCCATCGGACCTTCGGCATCTCGACCTCGGGGACCCGGCGGGCGAGGCCGACGATCTCGTCGACCGCCGGCTCCTGCCCGAGGGCCTCCAGCACGCTGGTGCCGACGTTGCCGCTCGCTCCGGTTACGACTACTCGCACGCTCGTCCTCCTACGGCTGGATCACGAACTTGATCGCGCCGTCTTCCTTCTTCTGGAACTTCTCATAGGCGTCGGGTACCTCGTCGATCCCGATCTTGTGGGAGGCGAGGTCTTCGGTCCCGAGCGGGTCGCCGTCCTCGGTCAGCAGCGGCATGATCTCGTCGATCCATTTCTTCACGTGGGCCTGGCCCATCCGCAGCTGCACGCCCTTGTCGAAGAGCTGCATCATCGGGATCGGGTCGACCATGCCGCCGTAGACGCCGCTGATCGAGACGGTGCCGCCGCGGCGGACGCTGTCGAAGCATTGGTAGAGCGCCGACATGCGGTCGATCGCGGCTTTTTCGATCAGCTTTTCGGCGACCGCGTCGGGCAGCAGGCCGGCCGCTTTCTGGGCGAACTCGCCGACCGGAGCGCCGTGCGCCTCCATCCCGACCGCGTCAATCGCGCCGTCGGTGCCGCGGCCCTCGGTCATCTCGCGGATCGTGTCCGAGATGTCGTCGTGCTCTTCCAGGCTCAGCGTCTCGACCCCGTATTTCTGCGCCAGCTCGAGCCGCTCGGGGACGATGTCGACGCCGATCACCCGCGCGCCTTTATGGGCGGCGATGCGGGAGGTCATCTGGCCGATCGGCCCGAGCCCGAAGACGGCGACCGAGCCGCCCTCCGGGATCGCCGCGTAGTCGACCGCCTGCCAGGAGGTCGGCAGCACGTCGGACATGTAGAGGAAGCGGTCGTCGGGCGGGCCCTCCGGGACCTTGATCGGCCCGAAATGGGCCTGCGGCACCCGCAGGTACTCGGCCTGCCCACCGGGCACCTGGCCATAGAGCTTGGTGTAGCCGAGCAGGGAGGCGCCTTTTTCCTCCTCCCGGTTCTGGGTCGTCTCGCACTGGGCGAAGAGCTGGCGGTCGCACATCCAGCAGTGACCGCAGCTGATGTTGAAGGGGATCACGACGCGGTCGCCGGGGGCGATGTGGGTGACCTCCGGGCCGACCTCCTCGACGATCCCCATCGGCTCGTGGCCGAGGATGTCGCCCTCTTCCATGAAGGGGGAGAGGACCTCGTAGAGGTGGAGGTCGGAGCCGCAGATCGCCGATGAGGTAATGCGGATGACCGCGTCGGTTGCCTCCTCGATCTTCGGGTCCTCGACCTCGTCGACGCGGACGTCGCGGGGACCGTGCCAGACGGCTGCCTTCATCGCTCCTCCCTCTCTCCGGCGGTTGCCGGCTGGGCCATTTTCCGGTGCATCTCTGCCTTGACCGAGTCGGGGACCACCTTGCCCGCGACGGTCTGGGCTTTGTTCTTGAAGCTGCCGCCGACGACCTTTTCCTTGCCGGCCATCAGCGCCTCGTAGCCCTGGCGGGCGACCTCGGCGGGGTCGTCCTTCTCTTCTTCGCCAACCGGGGTGTCGAGCATGTCGGCGCGCTCGAAGAACTCGGTCTCGGTCGGTCCGGGCATCAGCGAGGTGACGGTGACGTCGGTGTCCTTGAGCTCGTTGCGGAGGGCGAGGGCGAAGGACTGGACGAAGGACTTGGAGGCGTTGTAGACGGCCTGGTAGGCGCCCGGCATCGTCGAGGCGATCGAGGAGGTGAAGAGGATGCGGCCCCCGTCGCGGGCCACCATGTCCTTGACGACCAGCTTGCAGAGCTGGACGGTGGAGCGGACGTTGAGGTCGATCAGCCGCAGCTCCTTGCGCAGGTCGGTTTCGCGGGCGAAGTCGCCGCCGGCGCCGATCCCCGCGTTGAGCGCGATCGCGTCGACCGGCCGTCCCGTCGCCTGAATCCGCTCGTAGAGACCTTTGACCTCCTCTTCCCGGGAAAGGTCGAGGCGGACGCACTCGACGCTCGCGGTCAGCCGGTTCAGCTCGCGCTGCGCCGCCTCGATCTCCGCGTCCTCGGCGGTGATCAGGAGGTCGAATCCCTCTTCGGCGAAGACCTGGGCGAGCTCGAACCCGATCCCGCTCGAGGCCCCGGTCACGACTGCAAACCTGCGCTGCTCTCGGGTGTCCATAGACCGGCTTTTCCTTCCCTGGCCGTGTTGCTTTCCTGCCCCCAACTCCCCGCGGTCGCGGAGTGCGAAACGGGAGGAAGAAGCTGCGGTCCCTTCAGGAGACGAGGGCGAGGACTTCGCGCTCGATCTTCAGCCGCTGCTTGGCGCTGAGGCGGCCGTTGGCGCTCACCGCCGGGCGGATCGTGTCGCCGTTGCGGTAGCGGTCGAGGACGCGGGGGTCGATGTAGGAGGCGCGGCATACGGCGGGGGTGTTGCCGAGTGCCTCGGAGACCTCTTTGACGGCGCGGGCGATCGTCCGCTTCGCCGCCGCCTCGGACCGCGGCGCCTCCTTGCCGACCAGCGCCACCGCCGCCAGCACGGTGCCGTGCCAGGTGCGGAAGTCCTTGGCCGAGAACTCGTCGCCGATCTTCGCGTGGATGTACTCGTTGATGTCGTCGGAGCGGACGTCGACCCATTCGCCGCCGGCTCGGTAGGCGAGCAGGTCCTCGGGGCCGCCGCGGCGCCGGTACATCGCCTCCAGGGCGCGGCGGGCGGCGGCGTCGCGGATCGTCTGCACCCGGCGCTGTCCGCTCTTGGCGGGGAAGTCGAAGACGACCTCGGTCTTGCCGATCGTCACGTGCTCGCGGCGCACGGTGGCGAGGCCGAAGCTCTCGTTTTCCTCCGCGTAGACCTCACTGCCGATGCGGAAGAAGCCGAGGTCGAGGAGGCGGACGGCGCAGGCCAGCGCCCGCTCGCGCGGCATCCCCTGGCGGCGCAGGTCGGCGGTGACGGCGCGCCGCAGCTTCGGCAGCCTGCGGGCGAAATCGCGCACGAGCTCGTACTTGCGTTCCGCCTGCCGCTGCTGCCAGCGCTCGTGGTAGAGGTACTGCTTGCGCCCGGCTTCGTCGTAGCCCGTGGCCTGGATGTGGCCGAAGGGGTCGGGGCAGACCCAGACCTCCTTCCAGGCCGGGGGGATGACCAGCGCCCGGATCCGCTCCAGCGTCTCGGAGTCGGTGATCGTCTCGCCGGAGTCGTCGACGAAGGAGAAGCCGCGGCCCCGGCGCACCCGCCTGATCCCAGGCCCGGCGCAGTCCGCCCGGCGCAGCCGTCCCCGACGCGGCGCAGCCGCGGTGGTGCTCACCTGGCGGCGCCCTGAAGCGCCGAGGCGACAGCTTCGAGGTCGGCGACGAAGGCAGCGAACTCAGCCTCCCGCTCGTCCCGCTCCCGAACCCGCAAGATCGCCGAAGGATGAATCGTCACCGCCGCCACCGGAGCCAGAGGCGAATCTATTTGCCTACCTCGATCTTTGAGTACCTTGAATTTCGACCCGAACAAAGATCGAGTTGCCGTAGCTCCCATCGCCAGCAGGGCCTGCGGCTTGATCGCCTCGACCTCGGCCGCTAGCCAGGGCTTGCAGGCCTCGATCTCTCCGGCCCGAGGCGTCTGATGCAGGCGCCGTTTGCCCCGCGGTTTCCACTTGAAGTGCTTGACGGCATTGGTGACGTAGGCCGCCGAGCGGTCGATTCCCGCCTCCTCCAGCGCCCGGTCGAGCAGCCGTCCCGCCGGCCCCACAAACGGCTCCCCCTCCAAGTCCTCCTTGTCGCCCGGCTGCTCGCCGACCAGCATCAGCTCCGCGCTCTTTCGTCCCTCTCCGAAGACGGCTTGGGTGGCGTCCTTGTACAGGTCGCACCCCCGGCACCCCTGAACCGCTTCTTCGAGCGCTTTCAGAGAGCGGGAGGGGGGAACAAATTCCGCAGCACTGGACATAAGCGCCAGTTACCCAAGCCACAAGGGGGGAGAAACCGGGCCGCCCAGGTCCTTACCAAGGGACCATGCCCACCGAGACCGCAAAAATGGCTCCTGAAGAACCAATTTTGCGGTCTCGTGATGACGACCGCTGGTTGGCTTCGATGGCGGAGCGGCAGTACGGGGTTGTAGGGCGGTGGCAGTTGCTGGCGGCGGGGTGGAGCGATGGCGCTATGAAGGCGCGTGTGGGACATGGGCGGCTGCACCCTCTGTATGCGGGCGTGTACCGGGTGGGACACTCGCTGCTCCACCAGGAGGGCCGCTGGATGGCGGCGGTCCTCGCCTCAGGACCCGATGCCGTTCTCAGTCATTACTCAGCGTCAGCGCTCTGGAGGCTCCGACCTACCTCGCGCACCATCATCGACGTCACCTGCCCGCGGAAGAGCCGCTCGTGGAAAGGAATCCGGCGACACCACAAAGCGCTTCCTCCAGATGAGGTCACGGTTCGGGAGGGGATCCCGCTCACCACGGTGCCGCGAACCATCCTCGACCTCGCCGCCACCGAGCCGCTCGACGTCGTCAAGGCGCTTCTGCGCGAGATGGAATACCGCGAGCTCTGGGACTCACTATCCCTTTGGGACCTGATCGAGCGCTATCCCGGGCGGCGCGGCATCCGAAAAATGAAGGCCGCACTCGAAGGCGTGAAGGACGAACCCGCCGGCGAGCGCAAGAGCCGCTTGGAGGAACGATTCGCCCCGTTCCTTCGCCAGCACCGTCTGCCCCTATGCCGCTTCAACGACCCGATCACCGTGGGCAACAAGACCTTCCAGGTCGACTGCCACTGGCCGGACCTCCACCAGATCGTCGAGCTCGACGGCTGGCAGGGGCACAAGGGCCGCACCGCCTTCCGCGAGGACCGCGCCCGCGACCGCATCCTCAACGTGCACGGCTACTCCGTAATCCACCTCACCTGGAACCAACTGGACGACGAACCCGAGGCGATCGCCGCTGACCTCCGGGTCCTGCTGAGTCGCTAGGAGACTCCGTCCTCGGGCTCGATCCGGAAGGCCGATCGCAGCGGATGGGCCGGCTTGTAGAACGTCGCCGTCTGGGTCTTCAGCCGCCACGGGAAGGGCAGCGTCCCGCCCGGGACGCCGAGGAACCTCGTGAAGAGGACCGAGGCGCGGCGGCAGGTGATCGCCGATTTCGCCGGGATGTAGACGAGGTACTCGCCCTTGGCGAAGAAGAGGGGGCCGACGTCGGTGCCGGTGTTGACGGTGAAGGTTCCCGGGCAGAGCGTGCCGATTTCGGTGTTGCTGCCCCCTTCGCCGCCGCCGACCAGGCGCACCGCGAAGCTGAGGCTGCCGCCGGTGAAGGTCGCCTTGCCGCTTCCTTCGGCCTTCAGCCGCCACGGTTTCGGCAGGTCGCCGTCCCAGTCGCTGAGGAAGCGGGCGAAGAGCTTCGAGGAGGCGGGGCAGCTGAGGCCGCCGGAGACCGTCACTTCGTAGTTCCCCGCCGGCAGGACCGCGGCGCCGATGCGGTCGTCGTGGAGGACCCGGAAGCTCGGGCAGCTCGCCGCCGAAGCGCTGCTGCCGCCCAGCGCTAGCAGCGAGAGCGCCGCGGCAAGGGCCAGCAGGAACGACGTGGCGAGGCGCTTGCGCGGTGCGCGGACGAGCTTCACGCGGGGCAAGCTATCAACCGCCGCCGTCGCGACTACTCGAATGCGTAGCATCCCAGCCGCCGATGCCAGAACCCGTCAAGCGCAACCAGCGCTACATGCCTGGGCTGGACGGGCTGCGAGCGATAGCCGTCCTCTCAGTGATCCTCTTCCACCTCGGCTTCGACTGGGCGCCAGGCGGCATGCTCGGCGTCGGCGTCTTCTTCACCCTCAGCGGCTACCTGATCAGCGACATCCTCCTGGCCCAGCTGAACGCCCGCGGCCGGATCAAGCTCACCGCCTTCTGGCTCGCCCGCGCCCGCCGCCTGCTGCCGGCGCTCTTCCTGATGCTGGCGATCGTCGTCGCCTGGGTGACGATCTTCGGCCCCGCGCAGCCGGACGACTTCCGAAAGGGGGTCGTCTCGGCGATCTTCTACGTCAACAACTGGCAGCAGATCTTTGCCGAAGCCTCCTACTTCGCCCGCTTCGAAGCCGAAGGCCCGCTCGACCACCTCTGGTCGCTCTCGGTCGAGGAGCAGTTCTACATCCTCTGGCCGTTCCTCCTCCTGATCGGCGTCAAGCTGGTCCACGAGCGACCGCTGCCCTCCGGCGTGCGCCCGCGCCTGGCGCTGCTGACGATCGCCGGCGCGATCGTCTCCTCGATCCTGATGGCAGTCCTCTACATGCCGAGCTTCGACCCCTCGCGCCTCTACTTCGGCACCGACACCCGCGCCGCCGCGCTGCTCTTCGGCGCCGCCCTGGCGATGGTCTGGCCTAGCCGCAAACTGAGCCGCCGGATCACCCCGCAGGCTCGCAACACGCTCGACGCGATGGGAGTCGCCGGTCTCCTGATCATCGCCCTGATGATCTGGCGGGTGGGCGAACTCTCACCCTTCCTCTACCGCGGCGGTTTCGTGATCCTCTCGCTGGCGACGGTGATGGCGCTGATGCCGATGACCCACCCGGCCTGCCGGCTCGGCATCTGGCTCGGGGTGCGGCCGCTGCGCTGGGTCGGCGTCCGCTCCTACGGGATCTACCTCTGGCAGACGCCGATTATCGTCCTCACCACCCCCCAGGGCATCCACGACGACAGCCTCGTCCGTGCCCTCCTCCAGGTGGCGGCGATCTTCGCCGTCGCCGCCCTCTCCTGGCGCTTCGTCGAGGAGCCGATCCGCCACGGTGCGATCGGCCGCTTCTTCGCCCGTCGTCGCGCCGTCGGCTGGCAATGGGAGACCTTCGCGCCGGGAATGCGGGTCGCAATCGTCGGCATGGCGATCGTCCTCGTGGTCGCCGCCGCCGGCATGGCCGGCCTCAACTCGAGCTCGGCCGAAGGCAATGACGTCAGGGTCGAGCAGGCGCGAGCCGAGGGAACGACGAAGCCGCCGCCGCTGACCAATGCGCAGGCCGAAGACTCGACGAAATCGTCCTGCAAAGCCGTCGTCCACATCGGCGACTCGACCTCCGAGGGCCTCGACGACGCCGAATACCTGCCGATCGAATCGCAGCGAATTCCCGCCCGCTATGCCGAAGTCGGGGCCAAAGAAGTCCACATGGAAGTGACCGGGGCGACCTCGATCGAAGAGCGCTTCGAAGGCAACCCCAACGCCCAGGAAGTAGCCGCCAACTGGAAGGCGGCCGGCTTCAAAGGCTGCTGGGTGCTCGCCCTCGGCACCAACGAGGCAGCCAACGTCGCCGCCGGCTCCACCGTCACCGAGCGCGAACGGATCGAAAAAATGATGGCCATCATCGGCGACGAACCGGCGCTCTGGGTCAACGTCCGCTCGATCGTCGAAGCGGGCGACCCCTACTCGAAGGAAAACATGGAGAAGTGGGACGAAGAACTCGTCACCGCCTGCGCCAGCTACCCGAACATGCGCGTCTACGACTGGGCCTCCGACGTCAAAGACGACTGGTTCATCGAAGACGGCATTCACTTCACCTCGCCCGGCTACGCCGCCCGCGCCCAGCTGATCGCCAACGCGCTCGCCCATGCCTTCCCGGAAAAAGGCGAAACCGAAGGCGGCTCGAAGAACTGCGTCGTCAGCTAGCGGTGGGCTAGCTCGCCAGGCCGACGATCTCGACCGGCTCCGGCTCGGCGGCCGGCTCGAAGCCCATGATCCGGCCGTAGAAGTAGAGCTCGGCTTCGAGGCAGCGGATGTTCGTCTCCGCCTTGCGGAAGCCGTGCTGCTCGCCCTCGAAGGCGAGGTAGGCGTAGGGGACGCCGTTGCGCTTCAGCGCCGCCGCCATCGTTTCCGCCTGGTTCGGCGGCACGATCTTGTCCTCGAGCCCCTGCAGGAGGATCACCGGCGAGCGCAGTTGCTCAACGTGGTGGATCGGCGAGCGCTCGCGGTAGAGCTCGGCCTGCTCGGGATAGGGGCCGATCAGCGAGTCGAGGTAGCGGGACTCGAACTTGTGGGTGTCGGTGGCGAGCGCCTCAGCGTCGGCGACGCCGAAGTAGCTGGCCCCGGCGGCGAAGCCTTCGTGGAAGGTGAGCGCGCAGAGGGTGGCGTAGCCGCCGGCCGAGCCGCCGCGGATCGCCAGGCGCTCGCGGTCGGCCAGCCCCTGGTCGGCTAGGTAGAGCGCGGCGTTGAGGCAGTCCTCGTTGTCGACCACGCCCCAGGTCCCGCGCAGCTTGTTGCGGTACTCGCGCCCGTAGCCGCTGGAGCCGCGGTAGTTGACGTCGACGACGCCGATCCCGCGGCTGGTCCAGTAGAGGAATTCGCGATCTAGGGCCGGGGTGGCGTGGGAGGTGGGCCCGCCGTGGCTCTCGACGATCAGCGGGGGCAATTCCCCCTCCGGAGCCTCGAACTCCGGATTCGCCGGCGGATAGAAGAAGCCGTAGGCGAACTCGCCATCGCCGGTCGGGAACTCGATCGGCCGCGGCCGCGAGACGTAGGCGGGGTCGATCGGGTCGTCGCTGGAGGTGCGGACTTCATCGGTCCTCTCGCTCCCGGCGTCGTAGAGGACGACGGCGGTCTCGCTCTCCGGGCTGGCGGCGGCGAAGGCGATCTTCTCGCCGCGGGCCGAAAGGGCGGGATAGCCGAAGGAGGTGAAGGGCAGCCCGAGGTCCGCCGGTTCCCAGCCCTCCGGTCGCAATAGGAAGAGACGTTCCTCGGCGCCCTCGGTGCGGACGCAGGCGATCGCGCCGCTCTCGAGGAAGGCGAAGGTGGAGCCGCCGAAGAGCCATTGCGGGTGGGCGAGATCGGCCTTCTCCTCGGTCAGCTGGATCAGCGAGCCGTCCTCGCCGTTGAGCTGGCCGCCGGGGTCACGGGCGCGGTAGAGGTTCCAGTAGCCGTCGCGGTCGGAGACGAAGTGGAGGCGGCCGTCGCGGTCCCACTCGGGCTGGAAGACCGAACGCTCCTGGCCACCGGCGATCAGCCGCTCCTCGCCGGGGTCCCCCAGCGGGGCCAGCCAGAGCTCGGTCCCGTCCCAGGGCATGTTCGGGTGGTCCCAGCAGGTCCAGGCGAGCCAGGCGCCGTCGGGGCTGACGCGCGGGAACGAGTAGAAGTCCCGGCCGCCGGCGAGCACCTGCGGCTCGGAGGAGCCGTCGAGCGGCAGGGAGACGATCTCGTTGACGGGTTCGGGCTCGGCCTCCCGTTCGCGCACGCAGACGACGGCGCTGCCGTCGGGCGTCGGCCGCATGTCGGCATAGCGGAGCGCACCGGGCTCGGGCGGCTCGGGGGAGATCGCCACCGGCTCCTCGCCCAGCCGCTGCCGGTAGAGGCGCTGGTCGTCGAAGGCGGCGAAGACGACGAGGTCGGGCTCGACCAGGCACCAGGCGCCGCCGCCGTACTCGTGCACCCGGGTGCGCACGTTGACCCCCTCCGGCGTCACCCGCTCGGGCTCGCCGCCCTCGGGGCGCCGCATCAGGCAGACGCGGCCGCCCTCCTCCGGGCGCCCCTCGGCCCACCAGACGGCGCCGTCGCCGGCGAGCGCGGGGAAGGCCAGTCGCCGCCCGGCTCGGGCCACGGTCGCCGCGTCGATCGGCGAAGCCCAGGAGCCGTAGGGGGCGGCCGTTGCCACTACTCCGGGACCTCGACCTCGCGCAGGCGGTGGGTGTCGACGTCGTAGACGAAGCCGCGGACCGTGTCGCGGTGGAGCAGGAAGGGGGAGGAGCGGACCCGGCGGATCGACTGCCGCACGTCCTCCTCGACGTCCTTGAACGCCTCGATCGCGAACGAGGGCGCGATCCCGGTCGCCTCCTGCAGCTCCATCCGGAAGCCGTCCTCGGTGATCTTCTGCATCCCGCAGTCGTCGTGGTGGATCAGCATCACCTCACGGGTACCCAGTCGGCGCTGGGATAGCGCCAGCGAGCGGATCACGTCGTCGGTGATGATGCCGCCGGCGTTGCGCAACACGTGCGCCTCGCCCGGGCCGAGGCCGAGGGCCGCGAAGACGTCGAGCCGCGAATCCATGCAGGTGATGATCGCCAGGTGGCGCTGTGGTTCGACGTCGAGGTGCCGCTCGGCGAGGCCGGCGGCGAACTCCTTGTTGTTTTCGAGCAGCGAATCGATCGTGTCCATGGCGCGGCAGCCTAGCCACAGAGCGCAGCGTCTGTGGGTGCGTTTCCGTGCTCAGCCGCCGGGGTAGCCGCCGGGCGTAGGCTCAAGACCAGTTGCCAGACGACCACGAGGGAGAAGAACTAGCGATGGAGTCCACCACCTCCGACAAGGGAATCTTCAGCGCCGACGCTTCCGGAACCCGGGAAGAAATCGTCACCCTGCTGACCAAGGCCTACTGGATGGAGATCGAGACGGTGATGAGCTACCTCGCCGCCTCTACCAACCTCGACGGCGTCCGCGCCCAGGAGATCCGCGAGTCCCTCGCCGAAGACATCGAAGAGGAGCTAGGCCACGCGAGGCAGTTCGCCAACCGGATCAAGGAGCTCTACGGCGTCGTCCCCGGCTCCGAAGGGTTCAGCGCCGAGCAGAGCTTCCTGCAGCCGCCCGAGCACCAGGTCGACGTCGTCCACGTGATCCGCGGCGTGATCAAAGCCGAGACCGGGGCGATCGAGCACTACACCCGGATCATCGAGGTGACCGACGGGGTCGACCCGGTGACCCAGGACATGGTGGTCGCGATCCTCCGCGACGAGCAGGGGCACCGCCGCCTCTTCGAGGGCTTCCTGCGCGAGTACGAGTTCGAGGGGAAGGCGTAGCGGACGCGGCCGCCGGGCGAAGCCGATGCGCTACCTCCACCTCTGCGCCCACGAGCAGTTCCCGCCCGAGCAGCTGCTGCGCCAGGCGATCGCCGCCGAGGAGGCCGGGTTCGCCGGCATCGGTTGCAGCGACCACCTGCAGCCATGGTGGGAACCGGGGGAGGCAGGCCACGCCTGGGTCTGGCTGGGGGCGGCGGCCCAGGCGACCGAGCGGGTCAGCTTCGGCACCGCGGTGACGCCGCCCGGCCCGCGCTACCACCCGGTCCTGATCGCCCAGGCCTGGGCGACGATGGAGCTGATGTTCCCCGGCCGGCCCTATCTCGGGGTCGGCTCGGGTGAGGCGCTGAACGAGGTGCCGCTGGGGGCGGACTGGCCCTCGCCGGGCGAAAAGGTAGAGCGGATGGAGGAGGCGCTGGAGATGATCCGCGCCCTCTGGGACGGGCAGCGGCTGAGCGGCGCCGGCACGCACTTCTCGACCGACCGCGCCTATATCCACTCGCGGCCGGAGAACCGCCGCCCGCCGATCTACGTCTCCGCCTTCGGGCCGCGGGCGGCGAAGGTGGCCGGGCGCCACGGCGACGGCCTCTGGACCCTCGCCGACCCGGAATCGGTGCCGGAGATCGTCGACGCCTACAAGGGCGCCGCCGAGGACGCCGGTCGCGAACCGGGGGAGATCGTCCTCCAGGCCGCCTTCTCCTGGGCCGAGGACGACGACGCCGCGCTCGAGGGCTGCCGGGTCTGGAAGGGCTCGCAGCCGAAAGAGTTCTACCGCGACGAGTGGCACGACCCGCAGGCGATGTACGAGGAGGGCGAGCGGCAGGTCTCCGACGAGGAACTGAAGGAAGACCTGATCGTCGCCGCCGACCCCGAGGTCCACGTCGAACGAATCCGTGAGGTCGAGGAGATGGGAGCGACGATCGTCGCCCTGATGAACAACTCCGGCGCCGATCCGCTGGGCGCGATTGACATATATAAGGGTGAGGTGCTTCCCCGTCTCCACGGCTCCCTCTGAGGGCATGGCCACCGCCAACGACGTCGAGATCCGCCCCGCGACCGAAGCGGATGCGCCGCTGCTCTTCGAGCTGATCCTTGAGCTGGCGGAGTACGAGAAATTAGCCGGCGAGGTGAGCGGGGACGCGGAGGTGCTGCGCCGCTCCTTGTTCGAGGAGAAGGCGGCGGAGGCGTTGCTGCTGGAGACCTCGGACGGCGAAGCGGTCGGCTACGCAATCTTCTTCACCACCTTCTCGACCTTCGAGTGCCAGTCCGGGGTCTGGCTGGAGGACATCTACATCCGCCCCGAGCACCGTCGCGGCGGCATCGGCCGGGGAGTGATGGAGCACATCGCCCAGTTGACGCTGGAGCGGGGCTTTGTGCGCCTCGAATGGGTGGCGCTGGACTGGAACGAGCCGGCGCTCGACTTCTACGACAAGCTTGGGGCGCGGCGCCTTGGTGACTGGAAGATCCTGCGGTTGGAGAAGGACGGGATCAGGCGGTTGGCGGATGGTGGGGAGGGGGAGGGGTGACCCTCCCCAGACACATCTCGCTTAGGGCTCGCTGTTGAGTGTCCGGTGAGGGTCACCCCTCCCCCTCTGCGCAGCGTAATAGAAGGTCCTTCTCGTGGTTGTTGGTTGCTAGTGCCGCCGCCTTTTTGAATTCAGGTGCTGCCTCCTCGGGGCGGCCGGCTGTTTCGAGGAGGTCGCCGCGGACGCTCGGGAGTAGGACGACGAACGAGTTCCGCTGGAATCGACATCCGCCCTAGCGCGCTAAGGCGCGTAGGTGGGAGCACGGTCTGGGCGATGGGCTAAGAAAAGCAGCCGTCGGTTCTGCGAATGACACGGAGATGCGGACGCGCGGATCTGTCGCAGGCGATTTGCAGGCCTTTAAGCATGAGAGGAGCCCCCTTCGTTCCGATCATCCTCCATTTTCAAAGGTTTTCTTGATTGGCAAGGAATGCCTCGATATTTCTTGAGCCGCTCGCTATCAGCGAGCCGCACGCGGCCAAAATGGCGCGTGCGTGGGATCAACAAGGAGATCAAGATGATTCGCAATTACAAGGCGTTTGGCCTTGCCCTGGTGGCAATGCTTGCGCTCGGGGCCTTCGTGGCTCAGGCGGCCTCGGCGAAACCGCTGACAGTCGAAGGAGTTGCCACGGGCACCACTATTCACATCACAGCTGACCAGGAGACGGCCCATAAATTTACGACGCCGAACGGGTCCGTGTCCTGCACGACGGCGTCGTTTGATGCGACCAAAGCAACGGAAACGGCTGCTGGCGCGATCAGCGAACTCACGGTGGCACCGACCTACACCGGCTGCACGGCCTTCGGCTTCGCCTCGGCCCACGTAGCGGTCAACGGTTGCACCTACACACTCACAACACCTACATCTATAGGCGTTGGCGTAGTCACATGGCACCCAAGCCAAATTCATATCGATTGCCCAACCAAACCGATCGAAATCACACCGACAAGCTTCGGCGTGAGCGTCTGCACCCAGTCCGTCGGGGCGCAGACACCGACATCAGGACACATCGTAGGTAGAAACGTCGAAAAATCGAATCCGATGGACGTGACATTGGAAGTCACACTAAGTGGACTCCATTACACCGGTTCCGGTAGTGTTTGCGGCAACAGCGAAACACATTCCGATGCGACCTACAGCGGCAACAGCACAGGTAAATGCTACAAAAACGCTGCGCACACCGAACAGGTCGGCTGCACATTCAGTTGATCTAAGTTCCAAGTGCGCCTAGCGCATTAGCGGTTCGGGGCCGGCAGAGATGCCGGCCCCTTTGCTTGGGGAAACCAAGCGATTGCAGACCCGCTTCGTGACTTGGCTGCGTGTGGCCCGCTAGAGCGAGCGGCTTACAGCTATCGAGGCACTTTCCTACGATCAATTACTTCCTATGAAAAGACACCTAATTGTGGAGCTGAGAGGTGCCCCATGTGACCTGGCCGCTGCCGATGCTGGTCGGTACAAAAACGCCGGGCACACCGAACAGGTCGGCTGCACATTCAGCTGATTTCTGGGTTCGGATGCGCTTAGAGATACAGGGGCCAGCAGCGATGCTGGCCCCTGTCGGTTCTCTGGCCCAAGCTCCTTCGCCAATGGGACAGCCTGTTGATTCAGCGAAGGACATCAAGAGGTCTACGCGCAAATCTGTCGCAGGTCATTTGCAGGCGTTTGGGCCGAGCTGGGCGGATACGGCGGCGTGTTTTTTCGGCGTTCGAGGGAATTCTTGGCCCGCATCGTGAATCCTCGATAAAGATTGACCGGCTCGCTATCGGCGAGTCGCGTACATGGAGCAAGTGCGCGCGTTGAATAGAAGGAGAGAAAGATGATTCGCAAATGCAAGACGCTCGGCGTTGCCGCTGTGGCAATCCTTGTAATCGGGGCCTTCGGCGCCCAGATGGCGTCGGCAAGTCCGTTAACAGTCGAAGGAGTCGTCCAAGGCAGCACGGTTCACTTCACAGGCGACCAGGAGTCCACTCACAAATTCACGACTCCGGAGGGCACGGTCTCATGCACGACGGTGTCGTTCGACGCAACGGAGGTAGCCGGAGTCGGTGGCAGGATCGACGAGATGACCGTGGCGCCGACCTACCAAAACTGTTCGGCCTTTGGTTTCGCGACGGCTCACGTGACCGTCAACGGCTGCGTCTACACATTCACAACACCGACCAGCCTGACGGGTAGTCAGGTCACATGGGGCAGCTCGCAGCTGCACATTGTATGCCCGGCCGGTAAATCGATCGAAATCACACCGACAAGTTTCGGCGTCAGCGTCTGCACCCAGTTCGTTGGGACGCAGACACCTACATCTGGACATGTCGTCGGTAAAAATGGCACCGGAAGCCCAATGGATGTGACATTGGAAACCACACTAACGGGAATCCACTACACCGGCACCGGTGGGATCTGTACAGACAGCACCACACATACCGATGCAAGTTACACGGGCAACAGCACAGGTAGGTGCTACAAGAACGCTGCGCACACCGAACAGGTCGGTTGCACATTCAGCTGATCACTTAGTTCTGTTGCGCCCTGCCGTGGAGGGGGCCGGGAGTTGCCGGCCCCCTCTCTTTCTAGCCCCTTTTCCCTTAGGAGGCGCTATTTGGGCGGTTGACAGCCGCGTGTGAGCTGATAGCGTACCTGTCTAGGTACGAGGGCTTTTTCAGCTCGATTCGGTCACAGGGCTCATATGCAGGGGGTATGGACGTGGAGGATGCTCACGTAGGCGTTATCGGCGGGCGGCGGGCGCTGGCTGGCCTCATGGTGTTGGGGTCCTTGCTCTTCCTTTGGGCAAGCCCCCTTAGCGCGGCGGCGGCAGAGCCATCGTTTTTTTGGCGGGTTCCAGAAGACGAGACGTCAGGGGGCAGCGCGGCTCGGCTCGGCAGCCCGGAAGCCGTTGCCGTTGACCAAACCTCGGGTAACGTATACGTGGGGGAGCGCACGAATGCTCGGGTGAGCGAGTTCGATGCCTGGGGGCAGTTCATCCGGGCCTGGGGTTGGGGCGTTCGTGATGGAAGCTCCGAATTCCAGATCTGCACTTTTGCCACTGGCTGTCAAGCAGGAATAAAAGGCGCCGGTCCGGGGCAGTTCCAGCGGCAGGGCGGGCTGGCCGTTGGCCCTGAAGGCTCCGTCTACGCCGGCGATCCAGACAACTACCGAATTGAGAAGTTCGACAGCGAAGGCCATTTCCTGCTCGAATTCGGTGAAGAAGGCACCGGCCCTGGACAGTTCCAAGAATCCCATTTCGGAGAATATCTGGCGACCGGACCCGACGGAACCGTTTATGTCGCCGAAAAAGACCGGGTCCAGGCTTTTGAACCGAGTGGCGCCTTCAAGGATGAAATCCCTTTCGAAGGAGAATTGGCAGTGCTCGCTGGCAAAGCTGTTAGCGATCTGGCGGTCGACACCGAAGGCAATCTTTACGTCACTGCCGAAAACGTCGAAGAAATCGTCAAGTTCAACACGGCCGGAAAACTGGTCGCCCCGAAATCGTTTCCTCTGACCGAGGCATTCGACCTCGAAGTCGACGCCGCCGGCAACGTCTACACCACCGAAGCCTTCCAGGAAGTAGTCGAGTTCGACAAAGACGCGAATCTGCTTATCCCTCCCGGGTCGGGTTTCGGAGACGTAGACCTTTCCCTCACCGGCCTTGCCACGAGCAGTGCCTGCGGGATCGACGGGTCGGACCTCTACGTGCTCGCGACCGATGGGTTGAGCAAAGCTTTCATCACCGCCTACGGCCCTCCGCCCGACCCCGACCTCTGCCCGCCGCCGGTCGTCCCGCCGACGATCACCAGGCAGTTCGCCAGCTCGGTCTCGACGGAATCGGCCACCGTCAAGGCCGGCATCAACCCTCACTTCTGGAATGACACCACCTTCTACGTCGAGTACGGCACCGGCAAATGCTCTGAAGGCGGCTGCACCTCCAAGCAGCCCGCGAGCGATCAGCTGCTGACCGAAGAAGTAGTCGACAAGACGATCACCACCGACGGGATCACCCTGCCCAGTCTCGAACCGGGGACCGAATACCGCTACCGCTTCGTAGCGGAGAGCAGCGGCGGAGGTCCGGTGGTGGGAAGCGAAAAGAGCTTCACGACCTCCAAAGAAGGAGTTATCCCACCCTGCCCCAACGACGCCTTCCGCACCGGCCCCGCGGCCTTCCTTCCGGACTGCCGTGCCTACGAGATGGTCTCGCCGGGCGACAAAGGCGGCGGTGAGATATTCACGTTGTTCAACAGCCAGAACGAACGCGCCTCGCTGAACCAGGCCTCGCTCAGCGGCGATCGCATCACCTACTCCTCCTATCGCGCCTTCGCCGACCCCAAAGCCGCGCCGGCGACGATCCAATATCTGGCGAGCAGGAGCGGCTCGGGGTGGTCGACGAAGTCGATCTCGCCGCCACGGGGAACGCCCCACTACGGCGCCGGTCAAACCGTGGAGACTCAGTTCAGAGCCTTCAGCGACGACCTCTGCGAAGCCTGGCTCGTCCACGACACCGACCCGCCGCTCGCACCCGGCGCCGTGGAAGGCTTCCCCAACCTCTATAAGACCGACCCCTGCGACAACGAAGACGCCTACGAAGCGCTGACGACGACGGCGCCGGCGGGGCAGATCCCCGAGGAATACCGGGTCAACGTCCAAGGCTTCTCGGCCGACGCTACCCACACCGTCTTCCGTGCCTCGGGGAAGCTGACCACCAACGCCGCCTCGAACACGGACTTCCAGTGCTACGAGCGCTTCGAAGGCCAACTACGGCTGGTGAGCGTCCTGCCGAGCGGGCAGCCGAACCCGACCCACTGCTCGATCGGGGTGTCCTATGAAATAGAAGACCCGCACCCCTCTCAGCTCCACAACGCAATCTCGAAGGACGGCTCGACGATTTACTGGACGGCGGGAGCGTCCGCAGAAGTCGCGAAGGGCCGGATCTATGTCCGCGTGAACGGGAAAAACCCGACCTTGCCGGTCTCCCAGGGAGGGGAAGGACTATCAGGCATCACCGGGGAGTCGAACTACTGGACGGCCTCGCCGGACGGTGCGGTGGCGATCTACTCAACCGGCAGTCTGCAGATGGGCAATGCCGACGCCTACGAATACCGCCTGAGCGACAAATCAACCCACCTGATCGCCGGCGAAGTCCGTGGCTACCTGGGCTCGAGCGAGGACGCCTCGGTGATCTACCTGGCCTCCGAGGAAGTGCTGGCGGGGGCGAACGGGGAAGGCAACTCGCCGGTGGCAGGGAAAGCGAACCTCTACCGGTATGAGGCCGGCGATGAAAGCTTCGACTTCATCGCGGTGCTGAGCGACCTCGACACCGCCTTTGAAGGATGGTCCCCGCTCTCCGTCCGGGCCAGCTTCCACACCGCCCGGGTCAGCGAAGACGGCAGAGTCGCCGCCTTCATGTCGACCGAACCGCTGACCGGCTTCGACAGCACCGACGCGAACTCAGGCGAACCGGACGCCGAGGTCTTCCGCTACGACGCCGCCGCCAACGGCGGGCAGGGCGGCCTTGTCTGCGTCTCCTGCAACCCGACCGGGGTTGCGCCCTCAGGGCGGGAACTGACGCTCGGCTCCAACGGCCTCAAACCCCTCGTCATCTGGGCAGCGGCCCAGATCTCCCCCTGGGAATCGGCGCTCGCTGCCCCCCGCGTCCTCCCAGAAGAAGGCGAACGGGTCCTCTTCGAGAGCTACGAGCCGCTCGTCGCCCGCGACACCAACGAAAAGCAGGACGTCTATGAGTGGTCGGCGGTAGGAGCCGGCGGCTGCAAAGAATCCAACGGCGCCTACTCGCCCCCCAACGACGGCTGCGTCAGCCTGATCTCCGCAGGCACCAGCACCCTGGACTCGGAGTTCGTCGACGCCTCGGCCGACGGCAGAGACATCTTCTTCACCACCGCCTCGAGCCTGGTTCCCCAGGACCCGGGCCTGATCGACCTCTACGACGCCCGCGAAGGCGGCGGCTTCCCGCCGCCCCTGCCTCCCAGGGAGCCCTGCGAGGACGAAGGCTGCCAGAGCCCCGGCCCGGCTCCCGGTGAGCAGAGCCCCGCCTCCCAGAGCCCGAGCGCGGGCAACCCGACCTTCCCGTCCCCGAAGCCCAAATGCCCGAAG
>Ga0070688_100000116_pt1 | contig 41814 bp, 71 predicted proteins | sample KBSS13HmetaG_FD_64679 | JGI IMG/M metagenome (GOLD analysis project Ga0070688, IMG submission 64679) | Switchgrass rhizosphere microbial communities from Kellogg Biological Station, Michigan, USA - KBS S1-3H metaG | ecosystem: Host-associated > Plants > Roots > Rhizosphere ...
AAGAAGAAAGGGAAAGAATGGGATATTTTTGAAGAGGGTGGTATTAAGAAAAAGAAATGCGCTAGATGTGAAAAGACTCATGAAATATCAGAGTTTTGGAAAACATCAAACAAATCGAGTCGTGATGGCTTACAAATTTACTGTAAGAATTGCTTTAGAAAAAGAAATGGCACCATGCCTCAGAGTTGCCGAATTTGCGGGGTAGTTACTGCACCAAGGATAATGTTTTGTTCAAAGTGTAGACCGCTAGCAATAGAACGTAAGAAAGCGACTCACAAGGCTTGTAAGCAGCGCCGCAAGGCTCGTTTGCGTGGCAATGGCGGGTCGTTCACTGGGGCGCAGTTCTTGGAATTGTGCGCGAAATACGGGAATCGGTGCTTGGGTTGCGGGGTGGTGGGGATAGACCTCACGGTGGACCATGTTCTGCCTTTGTCGAAGGGTGGTCGGAACGAAATTTCCAACATTCAGCCGTTGTGCCATGGGTGCAACGTAAGGAAATGCGATAGAGAGATAGATTTTAGGGGGTTGTATGGCGCGGCGCCTGGAAGCAGAGATGAGCAATATTCGGTCGGTTTGGAGGGAGAGGATCTTCGACCCAGACTTTCGATCCATGAGTTTCACGGAGCAGGGGAAGGAATTGGGCGTGTCATCTCAGACGATTGCCAACTGGCGGAGGGAGATCAACCCAGAGCGGTGGCAGGAGATCCTGGATATGACTCGGGAGCAGTCAGCACGGCAAACGCTGGAGGTTGATGACGGGCTTCATCGCAAGGCCAGGGGTGGTGACGCCGTAGCGGCGAAGCTTTGGTATGAGATCCACGGGTGGTCGCCCAAGCAAAACCTGGAAATCACGAAAGGGCGGGACAAAGAGTTGGACGGGAAGGCCAACTTTGATCTTTTGCGGGAGCTGGTGAAAGGGTTGTCGCCAGCGGAGAAGGCAGAACTCATGGGGAGTGTGCCGCAAGGGGCCATAGAATCGAAGCCAGAGGCTTTTGGAAGCATTGTAGGCGGTTGTGGTGGAGAGTTAAAGGGCGGTGGCGGTGGAGGGGGAGAGAGTGTTTGACAGTGTAGAGGTTTCGGATGAAAGGCTGGAAAAACTGAAGGAAGAGATCCTTGAAAAAGTCTTCAAGGAAGTTAACCGACGCATGAAGGCTGAATATTTCCAGTATACGTTAGTTACTACGCTGTCGCAGATGATAAGAAATGGCGAAGTTTGCGACTTAATCGAGACATTAGTCCAGAAGATCAACGCTTGTCAGCTTAGTAAGGGTGGTGGCGGTGGCTCCTGACAAGATAAACCAGGTAGGAAGGGCCATTTATTGCACTGAGAAGGATTTAGCTTGGGCGAAATACAAGATTCATTCGTGGGCTAAACGTGCAGAGAGGTTTTTTGAGAATAAAACGGGTAACAAGTTTGAATCTGAGTTTTTTCTGACCCAACCTCATGAGTTTTCCAAGCCATTTTGCTACGCGGGGAAGATAAGTGTTGCCCATTGACACCAAGTCTATCCTCAAAGAGTTAGCCCGCCGCCAGGAGGAAGAAAGGTGTAGGTTCTATGTGCCCAACGCCAAGGTTTCAAAATTTATCCAGCTTGTAGGCGAGGGAACTGACTGGATCAAGCTGATAATCGCGGCGAACGGGATAGGGAAGACGGCTGTTCTGTCGAATATCATTGCGAATATCTGCTGGGGGCCTCAAAACGAGTGGTTTGACTACCCGATTTTCAGGAATTGGCCCTACGAGAAGCATCTCCGCATCGTCACCGAGGCCAACGACATGGGGGATACGGGGACCATCGACAAAGAGATAAATTATTGGTGGCCCAAGGGTCGGTGGACCGCGTCAAAACAGGGAAAAAACTATAACTCGCTCTACAAGACAGATACTGGCTTCATGATCGACAAGATGAGCTTTGAGCAGCAGCCCAAAGAGTTTGAATCCGCGACTTTGGGCGGTATTTTCTTCAACGAACCGCCTTCCGAGGACATTTATAGCGCCTGTGTGGGCCGGATGCGGAAGGGCGGCATCATTTGCTTTCACATGACGCCTTTGATGAACAGCGCATGGGTCCAAGACCGCCTAGTGGACTCCCATGAACACAAATCTTCCGTTGTGACCGCTGATATCGAGGATGCCTGCAAGATCCACGGTATCCGGGGTCACCTGGAACACGCCAACATCGAAAAGATGATGAAGGAATGGCCCCAGGACCAGATCGAGGCCCGCGCCCACGGCAAGTTCATGCACCTCTCCGGGGTTATCTACGGTGGAAGCTTCAAGCGCGAGTATCACGTTGTCCCTGACTCGCTAGAGCCTCCCCCGGGTTCCCAGTGGTTTACGGTGGTAGATCCTGCCCGTGGGAAGCCCTGGGCGATAGGGTTAGGGTGGGTAGATCCACGGGGCCAGATCGTCTTTGACGACGAATACCCCCGCGAAGATTGGCTACGGTGCCGGGAATCAAATTTGACGATCCGGGACTATGCGGACATTATCAAGATTATGGAGGCCGGGAAACGTGTTGAATGGCGCATCATCGACCGACACTTCGCTAACGCCAGGAATGATTATGGGACGACCCTCAAGCAGGATCTTGCGAATAAGTTCGGACTTGATTTTATGGACTCGTATTCCTGTGAGAAGGAAGTTGATACAGGAATCCAGAAAACCAAAGACCTCCTTGGGTTCAACGCCCGGATGCCGATGGATTCGCTTAACTTCCCCAGACTCCGGTTCAAGCAGCGAGTGAAGAACATCATCCGGTCGATGGAGCGTTGGCCCCGCAAGCCCGAGACGTTGGCCCCAGACGAGCATAGCCCTTATAAAGATCATGCGGACCTGGTTAGGTATACAGCGATGGCTGGCCTTGAAGTCTGGGTTCCCCGCCCCTTTACGCAAAGATCCTCTGGCTACGTTTTGGGGCGCTGACATGGACGACGACCAATTTCCGCCGTGCGAAGTCTAAAGGAGGGCAGATTGAACGTAATCGTTATGGGTGGGATGGGCCAAGTCGGTAAAGCCTTGGTAAAAATGTTGGACAAAAACGAAACGCGGGCATACATCTTGGACAAGAAGGGGGGGTTTTATCCGTCCGAGATCCTTGAATACGAGTTTATGCACGTCACTATCCCTTACACCGACTATTTCTTTGAAGCTGTTAGAAACGCCATCTCAAAATATAATCCAAGATACGTCGTCGTCCACTCCACGGTCCCGGTAGGAACAACCAGGCGGATAGGATCTTTTGCCGCTCATACTCCCGTAAGAGGCCAGCACAACAATCTTGAAGATGGGATGAAAAGGTTTGTGAAGTATGTCGGAGCCCACAATCCTAAGACGCTCAACGCGGTAGGGACACATCTTATAAATTCTGGTTTCCTTATCGAGCTTTGGAGAAAGCCCGAGGAAACCGAGCTAATGAAGATGCTATGCCTTACTCGATATCTAAGCGATCTGTCTTTTTACGAGGTTGGTTTCAAGGCTTGCCGGAGGTTCGGCGTCGCCCCTTCCCGTCTACTGCAATGGACAAACACATATAACGATGGTTACCGTGGGACGAAATGGCAAAGGCCTGAACTTACGTTCCCACGCGGCAAGGTCGGGGGCCATTGCGTTCTTCCCGTCTCAAAGATGCTTGCGAACCAGGTCCAATACGGCTGGCTCAAGAAGAACATCCAATTATTTGAAAATGCCTGCCAGGAGAATGCTTGCGCTCTAAAAAACTCTAATGGTACATTTTGATTAAGAAATGTTCCACGACAAACAATCCTTTTGGGGGAACTCAGAAAATGTCTGAAATCAAGCAGACTGGGTTTTATAGTAAGGACGATTTGAGGTCTGAAAACCGGGAGCTTGCTCTAAAGATGTTTTTTCGTGAACTAAAGGCGCTTTCATTCCCTTCTCATGGAATGTCTGGCTGTGCCGTCGAATACAAAACATTGGACGAAAGGCTGCGCGATCTTATTTCACGCTGGGGACTTGCCGAGGAGGAAATCGGGACTCGGGTTAGCCTTGCGATTGAGTTTCCGCCTGGTGTTGTCCGCAATCAGTGGTTTTATGGGCTAGACGGTAGGCCCTATAGCATGAAGCACAACGGGATTCCTCCCAAGAAGCCAGCCATCAAGAAGAAAAAGAGCAGCCGCTAGGAGGTCAATGTGCCCGTTATTGACGAAACGATCCATACTGCTGAAATTAAGAACCTGAGAAAACAGCTTCAAGAAGAAATTGATTCTCTGAAAAAAAGAGTTCTAGCGCTGGAGGGAGCCAAGAAATGAAGAAGAAGCCGAAGCGCCCTCGCTACTAGATTTAACATTTATCGGGTGGGGGTCATTCCCCCTTTAGGAGCCTAAATCTCCACCACTGGCAAACCGCTATTAGGGGCGGTTCTCACTCGCAAAGGGTGGGAGCCGCCTTTTTTGTTTGCCAGTCACTTTAGGAGGTTCGTATGGCGTACGACAAGGAAAAAGAGGGGCCTGAATACGAGGCTCGCGGCATGGGGCCGCAGTGTGTCGGAATGTCCGCCGACGATATTTGCAAGATGGCCAGCGAAAAGGCCATGAAAGACTCTGACGAGCGGGCCAAGAAGAAGAAAAGTGGCTGAGACAAAAAGGAGCGATTGGAAGGCGATCCACAAGCAGGAGTTGGTGGATTTCGTTTCCAATTTCTACCGCACGGCCTATAACTGGCGAGAGACGAGCGGATTTCACGCCAAATGGGACAAATGGGAACGGAACGCCAACGCCATTTATGACCCGGCTATCAAGGCGCAAAAGAAGCCTTGGCAAGCCTGTATGTTTGATCCCGCCATTACCCCTACCAACGTTGAGCTTACCACAAACGCACTGACGAAGGTCTTGTCCAGCAAAGAAAACCCCCTCGGTATCAGGCCCAGGGAAATGGGGGACGAGCTGCAAGCCGAGCTTCATTCCGCAATCTTGGACTATGAAGTTCAGCGATCTAACTATGTTGTAGCGGACTATGACGTAAAGAAAGAAGCCTGTATCTACGGCTCTGGATTCATGAAGCTTTACTGGCGCAAGCAGATGGCCCCCCGCCGGATCTTGAAAGAGGTTAGGGAAAGCATCGTTGAGGCTGCCATTAAGCTTCGGATGCCACAGGTCACGGGTTACAAAGAGAAGATCGAGGAAGTCATTATCAAGGACGACCCGGTATGCGAGAAGGTCCATATCCGCGACATTTTTCTGGAACCGAACTCTACCGGGATGGACCGAGTTCTACACCGCAACAAGAACTTGACCTATGGCGAACTCCTTAACCTTTCCAAACAAAAGAACGTCAACGGTCAGCCTATGGTCGATCCGGACTCCGTCGCAGAGCTTGCAGACCTGAAAGAGGGGGACAAGTTTGACACCGATCTTGTCACCAGCAAAGCGGATAAGGGCATAGACGACCCAAACTTGGTCCGGCCTGACTATGACGGCAAGCGCACAGTATGGGAGTACTGGGGGCCTCTTCCTCAGAAATGGATTGACCTGGAAATGCCGGAAGATACAGAGGAACAGAAGGAGAAGGCGAACACGATCATCCCAGGCAAGGCTCTTATTGCTTCCGCTAAATACTTCCTCGCTTCTGAGGTGAACCCGCTCCAGTCAATGGAGCCTCCTTTTATCCAAACCGATTACATCCGAACCAATGGTCGCTACGGTATCGGCGTTGCACAGCTTCTGGAGGGAATACAGGACGAGGATAACGAGATCAGGAACCTGCGGGCGGACAACGTCAATCTGGCGATGAACAAGATGTTCGGAGTCATCGAGAAATATCTGGTTGATGCTGCCGATGCTGTTTCTTCCCCTGGTGGGGTTTGGAGATTCAAGCCAAACACCGAGGATATCCGAAAAGTCTTCATGGAGCTTCAGGTAAGCGACGTAGCTATCTCCGCTTTCCGTGAAACCGGAGACCTTGAAAGGAAGGCGCAAGAAACGGTCGGGAATAACCGGGTCACCCTGGGAACTGCGGGACAGACCAAAGACTCAAACCAAACCCTTGGCGGCATGGAGCTTTTGAGGCAGTCCTCTTTTGAGCGGTTCACGATGTACGCCTTCATTATCGGCGCAACCGCCAATATCAAGACTGCCAAGAAGCTGATGGAGCTTAGTTACCAGAACCGAGACGTTGAGAGCCTGAAACGAATCCTTGGGTTCCAACCTATTACTGGCGTTCTTAATCCAGAGTCAGGGCAATTTGAGACTGTCCCTAAATGGGCTGCATACAAACGGATGCCTCCTAACGAATTGGAGCTTGACTACGACTTCGTGTTTACCGACGTGTTTAAAGCAGAAAACAAGTCCCAGAAGCTGTCCGCTATGGCGAACTTCGGCCAGTTCCTTGCCAGCGTGTTCCCGCAAGTCGATCTTACGCCGGTTGCGGAAGAGATGGCCCGCCTCAACGATTTCAGCCCGGAGCTTACGCACAAGATCCTTGAAGGCCTTGGAGGCCCTATGCCTACGCCGATGGCTCAGGGTCAGGGCGTTCCGTCCTTGACCAAGCCTACCAGGTCTTTCTCTGGGGGGGAGTCTTCCCCTATGCCTGTGTCTTCTGGGACAGTGGGGCCTGGCCAATGATCTTTGAGGCCAAGAAGGTTCTTGAGATTTTTGCTGAATACGAGAACGAGATATTTAACAAGCATATCAAGATCCTTATGCAGAGAGAGCCCGCGTCGATGGACAAGAGGGACGCCAGAGACCGGCTAAAAGATATCACGGCGGCTCAAGTAATGGCCGCTAGAGAGCTTAGGGATAGATTCAACATCCCTGAAATAAAGGCGTGAACTACCCATTGGGGACACTCACGCACAGGAGAAGCATATGAGCGAGGGCATCGTCATTAGGTCGGATGGAAACAAGACTCTGGCGCAGATCCAGGCGGAAGTAGCCGCTTTTGAGGCGAACCCTGTAGAGCCTGGGGCTTCAGAGCCTTCTACCGTCCCGGCTGTGAATGCTCAAGCAACAGCAACGCCGCAAGAGAAGGCCGAACTACCCAAGCCGGAACAAACTCCACCGGCAGAGGAAAAAGCGGTTCCTCCTCAGCAGTCTAAAGAAGCGACGGATAAAGCCGCATCGGAAACCCCGAAGGCGGCGGAACCCGTGAAGGAAACGAACTGGAAAGCCGCGTATGAAGGGCTCCAGCGTAAATACAACAAGACTTTCATCGAAAAGAAGGCGGAACCGAAAGAGGAAGAAAAAGCCTCTCCGGTCCAGCCATCCCTGGAAGAAAGCCTTGAAGATATTACGCCTGAGTTTAGGAATCAAATCATCGCGGACCTGGACAAAGACCTGGTTGGCACGCTCATCAAGCTTAACCGCGCCATTGCCCGCAAAGAAGTAATGCCTGTAAGGTCTAGACTGGAAGCAGCCGACTTTGAACGACAGGAAGCGGCGAAGCTTTCCGGGTTGGACCGCCTCGCGGAGGAGGGCCATGAATGGCTCAAGACGGAGGACGGGTTGCGGAAGATGGAAGCGGCGCTGAATGAGAACCCGGAACTTTGGAAGTCCAAAGACCCTTATAGGGCCGCTTTGGGATTCATCCCAGACATTCCTTCAAAGGCAGGGCAACGTGGTCACGCACAGGCCATGGGCTTAACCCCGATTCTCGGGGCTGGAGCTGCCATGCCTACCGTCGTTTCTGCCCCGGCTGTGTCCAAAATGGCGAAGCTGGAAACCTTGCAGAGCGAAGTTAATCTCGCCCAGTCCCGTGGTCAATGGGACAAGGCGAAGCAGCTTCTGGTTCAAATGGACGAGATCGAAAAAGGATATTAGGGCTTCTCAAAAAAAGTGCAGAGAATTAAATGACGAATACTACCACCACGTCACTTAACAACTTCTACCAGTCTTACATGGTTCAGAAAGCGTTGGTGACTCTGTACGCTGAAACTCCGTTGTACGACCAGGGAGAGAAAACCCCTCTTCCTCGCGGCAACGGTAAGCAGGTTATTTGGAACGCTTGGCGTCCGCTGGCTAACCCCTCCGTGACCCTCGCGGAAGGCGGTTCCCCGGCTGCTGAACAGGCTTCCGGTCGGCGTGTTACGGCCACGGTCCAGCAGGTTGCTAAGGCTGTGACCTATACGGACCTGACGGAGTACATCTCCTCCCTCTCTGTCCGTGAAGGCGTCAACAAGCTTCTGGCTGAGAGCGCGAAGATCACGCTTGAGTTTACCTGTCAGATGGGCATCTTCAAGAATACGTTCCGAGGCGGGTACGCTGCTTCCGCCGTTCTCTCCGCCGTCATGTCGGCCTCTGCTTCCGGTATGTGCGCCAACACCGGCACTTCCAGCTTGACGAACCGGCAGTTCCAGTTCCCCGTCGTGTTCGCGAACTCCGGGACCACCCTGTCCCTTGTCAGCAAAACCGCCCCTACCCGCTCGGCGGTGTTCTCCCTTTACTCCATTCGCAAGGCCACGCTCCGTCTTCGTCAGAAGAACGCGAAGCCTTTTGCGAACGGCAAGTTCAGGGGTTACGCGCATCCGAACGCGCTGCACATGCTCAAAGCCGATCCTGCTTACCAGGCTTACACTCAGCCCCAGTATGCGGACAAAACGATGATGAATGGGTATGTGACCTCGACCGATGGTGTCGACTGGGCTACTTCCACCCTCTGTCCTCGTTATGCCGCTACTGCGCACTCTGTCAACCTTAGCTTTATCTGGGGACAGGGCGCTTGGGGCGTGACGGAGGCTCTGGGCGGGCTGGAGATGTTCATCATCACTGGCGTTGACAGCGGCAACCTCGTGGCGACTTTGTCTACCTTTAGCTATAAATATACCGGAATTGCGGCGGCACTCAACCCGTCAGCCGGTGTTATTTTGGCTAGCCATGAGCTCTTGTAATCGTCGACGGTAAAATGTAAATACCCACCGCGACATATATAAAATATGTCGCGGTGGGTAAATACTAAAAAGGTGTATATATGAAATATTGCACAAGATGTAAAATTGAAAAACCGCTAACTGAATTTAATAAACAGGCCGGACTGAAGGATGGGCTTACATATAAATGCAAGCCGTGCGCGTCGGCGTGTGCAAAAGAATGGGCGAATAAGAATCGAGAGTATGTTCGTGAATACTGCAGAAAAAAATACGCAATGAATCCTCAGCCTAAAAAGGATTCCGCAAAACGATATCGTGAGGCGAATTTAGATAAAGCAAGAGAGGCGAACAAAAAGTGGCGCATGAAAAATAAGGAAAAGGCCAGAGACAAATTTCTTTTTGTCAGATATGGGCTTTCCACTGAAAAATATGAGTCCATGTTCAAATCCCAAAACGGCGGATGCAGGTCGTGCGGAAAACAAAGTTTAGATGGCAAGCGTCTTTTTGTTGACCATGACCATAACACCGGAACGGTTCGTGGCCTTCTCTGCCATCATTGTAACGCCGGGATAGGCCATTTCTTCGACGATCCATTTCTTCTTCAGTGTGCCATAAAGTATTTGACAGAAAGCAATAAGGAGACCGTATGAAACTAATAAAATCCCTAGCCTTCCTCTTCGCTCTTTTCTTGGCCGACAACCTTTTAGCCATTGAAAGCGACGCATACAAATATTCTCAGTTTAACTCGACAACGACCGTATCGATAATCCCGGTTAAGCTTCACAGCATTAGCGTAACGGCCCCTTTGCCGGTTGCTTTTACTGTCTACGACAGCACGGCCTCGACCGTCACGTCTCCCATTATTGCTGTCTTTTCTACCTCGACTGTCGGTGGTACTTACATTTTTGACGTTCAAACTCAAAACGGATTGCAGGTCAACGAAGCGGCAAGCGGGTCTCAAGTTACGGTCAGCTTTCGATAAGGAGATTAAAAATGAAACGGATTTCACTTGCAGGGTTTTTGGTTGGTCTTCTTTCTTCGGGAGCTTTCGCCGGTCCAGATCCCAGAGGGATTTTGGAGCTAGAGGGCTACGGCAACTCGGATGTGGCTGGGATTACATCTAAACGTGGCCGTAATGACTTCACGATCAAGGAGACTTTGGCTTCCGGGGATAAGCTGTTTTATATCTACGGGTATGGCTATAACGGGACTGCTTTTGGAACGAATGCGGCGGCGTCCATCGAGTTTACCGCTAACCAGGCGTGGACTTCGACGGCCAATGGAACGAAGATCGTATTTAAGACCACCCCTGACGGCACGGCGACACCTGTTGCCGGGATGACTATTGACGATGATGGGAATGTGACGATCCTTGGGGCTCTTACTGTCGGAACGATGGCTTCGAGCCTTGGGGTTTTGGTGGCGACTCAGACCATTGCCGCTGCCGGGACCGTTGCCGCTGATGCCTGTGGTTCTATAAAGCGGATCTCCTCCGCTGGCGTTGTTACCTCTTCCACCACGACGACCTTTACCGCTCCTTCCGCTTCCAACGCCATGTGTGTAATGGACGTGTGCAATGTTGGCTCCAACAACATCACCCTCGACAACAATACGGCCTTTAAGTCTATCGGTGGGGCCGACATTGTCCTTACGCCTGACGACTGCACGCGGGTTGGGCAAGTGGGAGGGTATTGGACGAGCCTTGGCTCTTTGGTTGCCAACTAAAAAGAAAAGGAGAGCGCATGAAATTTAGCTTCATCATTCCCGTCTACAAGAAGGCCCCGGAGACGTTCAGGAATTGCCTGAAATCTCTATTCAATATGTCTCATAAGGACATGGAAGTCATTTGCGTGTTCGACGGCCCAGATCCGGTTCTGGAGCCAATCGCAGATGAATTCCCTATCACCAAAAAGGTGGTGATTGAACATGGGGGCGCTTGTAAGGCCAGGAATGAGGGGGCCAAATTTGCGACTGGTGATTTCCTCTCATTTTGGGACGCCGACTGCTTCGCTGAACCTGAGATGTCGGCCATGTGGGAGATGACGCTGAAGGATAACCTAGACTGCGATTTCTGCTATTCGGGGTACGCCTGGGCCGATCCGAACATGAAAGGGTTTGAATCCGAACCTTTCGATCCTTTCACGCTTGAGCATTACAACTACATTGCCTCCATGTTCCCTCTAGCCAAGGACAAGTTCCCTGGATGGGACGAGTCTTTGACTGGCATGCAGGACTGGGACTACTGGCGTCGAGTGGTTCGCGCCGGGAGCAAGGGAGCCTTTATCCCCGGCTTTGGTTTCGTTACCGAAGTTCCTGGAGCCGATAGCATTTCAGGCTCTAAGAGCGAATCTGAGCATTTCGATAAGACTAAGGCCCGTATTGAGGCTGTCAGAAAAAAACTAGGCGATCCTGAGCGCGACGTTGTTGTTCATGGGCTAACCTATAAAAGAGATACGGGGTTTGCTGCCAAGGTTCTAAACGCGGACTTCATCTGGAACCCGTTTTGGTTGGTCAAGCCATACAAGCTTTCTTTGATGATGGGTTTCCACCCCCAGAGCCTTGACATCTCACGGAAGATGCTGGACCGAACCGGAAAAGATACCAAAAGGGCAATTTATTGGATGGGAATGGACGCCGAAGCCTTCTACACGGCTCCTTACTGGCAAGTCAAGACGGTCTTAAAGGATTTTGACGACAAAATCAATTTTCATTTCTGCAACGAGAAACGGACCTACGACATTTTGACTGATATGGGAATTTTCCCTGAAATCGTTCCATTCCCCTACGATGCCGAAAAAGAGGGGATAAAGTTTCCCGACAAGTTCAAAGTCCTTGTTTTGACGGATGACGTTTACGAGAAGGTTATCCATGGCGTTATTAAAGCCATGCCGGAAGTGGAGTTTACCCGTGTTGTTCCTGACACCTATTACAACATGATGGATTACACGGTCAGCCTACAGTACACCAAGAATCCCCGCCTGGACAACAACTCCCGGAACTTCCTTATCAAGGGCCGCTACCTTATCTCTAATGTGGACGTTCCTCATTCTGGATACCTGCCTATCGGAGACGATCCGGTCAAGTTCAAGAACGACATCATTAACCGGATTCGTGAACTAAAAACGGAGAACAGGCCCAACATGGAGGCTCGGAACTTCTACCTTGCGGAGGCGTCACCGGAGAACTTCAGGGCCAAGATCCTGAGCATTTTGGATCGGGAGGCCGTGGCATGAAGCCCCCTAAAGCGTCCTTTGTAATCCCCTGCTACAACGGGCAAGCTTTCTTGGCCGAGACTATTCAGTCCTGCCTGGATCAAACCGAGGGACGGATTGAGATTATCGTTGTAGACGATGGGTCAACGGACGGGACTGCCGACATCTTAACGCACTTCCAATACTTGGACGAGCGTGTTAATGTCATCCGCCTTGAAAAGAATATGGGCAGATCCAATGCCAGGAACAGGGGAATCGAGGCCGCTCAATCAGACATCATCTTGACCCTGGATGCAGACGATATTTGCCTCCGCGACCGAGTAGAGAAGACACTGAAATATTTCAAGAAAAACCCTGGCATAGACCTGATGTATAGCGACTGCAACAACGTGGATGTCTGGGGGGACCTGATTATTTACCAGGACCAGCAGGGGCGACAGACGGACACGGTCCCGGCGTTGCCGTTCGATATAGAGCGCCTACGGAAAACGCTGAACACTTACATTCCAGCGCATAGCGGCCTATCTTATAAAAAGTCCGTTTTTGAGAAGGTCAAATATTCAGGCGGCGATTGGTCCGACCACTGTATAGATGACTGGAAGTTTGAGCTTGATTGCTACAACGCTGGATTCCGATTTGGGGCGCTGAACCGTGTTCTTGTTCGCTACCGCTTTATTCCCAAGACGCGGGACGAAGAAAAGATCAAGCAACTGAAAGAGGCGGCTTTAGCGTGAAGAAAATCAACCTTCTTCACATTTGTACAGAAGTCGGTGGGGTGAACTGGTTCAGATCGAAAATGCCTCATGATGCCATCAAAAGGCATTGCAAACGGATTGACCCGGCCATCATCTATTACGACCCTCGCCTTATCCAACGCAAGACCGAGGGGGACGTCATTCAATGGGAATGTGAGCTATACGGAGACAAGGGGTGGTCTGTCCGGGCCGACATTTCCCAGGCTGTGGGATGGGCCGACATTGTTGTCTGGATGGGCCTTCACTCTCCTGCCTCTCTTGACCTTTTCAAGTGGTGCCGCCTCCGGTATCCGCACGTTAAACACTTGATGGAGATTGACGACTACCTCCTTTCTTCTGCCAAGAGCAACCCCGCTGCTGGAGAGGTCTACCGCTACGGAGGCGATCTAGCCAAAATTGGTTTAGAGCAAATGAGAATGTCGGACGGTCTCATCGTCTCTACTCCCACGCTTGCCGAACTTTACAAACCATACGCCAAGAAAATATTCGTTGTTGAGAACGTCATGGATCTCAGTCTTTGGCCGAAGCGGAAGAAGAACAAGAAACTGACGATTGGATGGATTGGTGCCGGGTCACATGATGAAGACCTTGCCCTACTCAAAGGCGTTGTTCAGAACGTTCTAAACAAACATAACGACGTGGAATTTATGATCGTACATGGTGCGCCCGAGTTTTTCAAGCACAAGCCGGATTGCGAATATTTGGCTAACCCTCGCCACCCCTCCTACAAGAAGCTCCAGCGTTGTCCAAAATGCAAAGGGATTCCAGGCGTCAACTGGACGCACGATTTTAAAACCATAGACAAATACCCCAAGTGGGCCGCGTCTTTTGGATTCGATATCGGGCTGGCCCCTCTTGTTGATCTTAACTTCACTCGCGGCAAATCAAACCTTCGCTGGCTTGAATACTCCGCCATGGGAATTCCAACAATTGCCAGCCCCTTGAACCATTTCAAAGAAACGATTGTAAACGGAAAAACGGGGATCATTGTAAAAGACAACTCGGAGCAGTCTTGGATGGAAGCCATTGAAAGCCTAATTGAGAATAAGGATTTGAGAGAAACAATCGGTAAAAATGCCAGGGCCGAAGTAAAGGAGAATTGGTCTTTGTCCTCTATGGCAAAGAAATATATGAAGGCAATCGAGGGGTTAAAAGATGCCAAGCATGACTCGGTCGGAGTTGGTCACGCGGATAGCGCTGTTGATCGGGGACCCGAGCAACCAGAGGTTCACAACTTCGCAGTTACAGGCTGAAATCCAGCGCTGGCAAGAACAGTTTGTTCTGGACACAAAATGCCTTGTTGACGTTGATACCGACTCTATTGTTGCCGGGACTCGGTCTTACGATTTGCCTACGGACATCCTGGACACGGTGAGAGTCGCTGTCAATGGAATAAAGCTAGAGCGGACCTCAAAATATGACCTGGACGTATTAAACAACCAGGATTGGTCTTCTTTTACTGGAACCCCCACCAAGTATTACATCGACTTGGACCCAAACAATAAGAAGATCATTTTTGACCGAACCCCGCAGAGCGGGGATGCTGGGACAAACAATTTGATTCAGGAATATATCAAGCTTCCTCCTGCGCTGTCTTCTGACTCGGATGTCCCATTGGACGGCCATACGCTTCTTGGGGCCTACCACGACGCCATAGCTTACGGCGCGGCTGCTTCTCTTTTGAACATCCAGCCTGACCAGGCAGCCCTAGTTATGGCGGGACAGTACGAAAAGAAATACATGAAGTCTGTTGACCACTGTATTGAAAACTTCAAAAACCTTGGGAATCCAAGCCCTATTAATATTTATCGGGGCAGGAACCCCTCTAATCTTGGCCGATAGAATGAAACTAAGCCGCTTCCTTCCGTTCTTCGTTTTTCTTCTTCCGGCATCAATAAAGGCAGAAACCCAGACCATCGGCGGGAAATGGCTAGGCCTACACAATGCCGACGCCTCGATGCTGATTGATGACAACGAGGCGCAAAGTCTCCAGGACGTTGATCTATGCGTCAACGGTGCCTGTATTAGGAAGCGCGACGGTTACGCGCTTTTTAGGACGATCGGGGTATCTACCCACCCTGTGCGAGGGGGCTATTACTTCCGAGACGTTGCTGGAGTCGACACCATCGTCTTTGCCAATGACCGGAGCATTTATGAATCGGTCGATTCCGGGGCTTTCTCAGCTTTCGTTACAACTGACACGTCTCGGAGTTATTACGATTTCACCGACTCCAACGGCTATTTGTGGCGGGCAAACAGCAATCGGGACGAGATCGTCAAATATGACGGCACGACGAAGACCTATTACCCTTCCGCGCCAAAGGGGAACCAGATCGAGGTTCTCCCGGACCGCCTTGTCATTTCCGGCACAACGGCGAACCCGAACCGAATCAACTTCTCGGCTTCCGCAGACTTTACGGACTTTGCCACCGGCCTTTTGGAGACGTCCGCCTTCACTGAAGACATTGGCCTTCCGGGACAGTCCATAAACGCCATTAAAGCGGCTTGCAATGGGATCTTGGCCTGGAGCAAGGATTCCATGTCTCTTGTAACCGCTCAGACCCAGTTTGACCTTAGCCCGACGGTTGAGATATCCCACACGGTTGGAACGGTTCAGCCCAACACGGTCATAACGGACCTGGGAATGGTCTATTGGCAGGGCCAAGACAACCATTTTTACTCCTACGACTGTAATGGGATGCGGAAGATATCCGAGAAGCTTGACGTCTCCGGGTTCGCCGGTGGCTCCGCCAAAAGCTGGCAGCAGACTACCGAGGCAGATTTTGAGGCCGGGACTGAAGTGCAAACAACGGACAATATAACATCCGGGTCCGTCCTTCTTTCCACCTGGACCGAGACTGACACGACCACGGCTGATTTCTCGGCTGGCTCTACGTCTAATACGTCGGTTATTAGCAACCGGGTTTATCTTTCTACAAATAACACGAACATCAACAACAACAGCTTTGAAAATGGCACGTCTAGCGATCTTGATAACTGGACAGAGGGTTCGCCCGGGCCATCGAAAGTAAGTTCTGATTCTAATTGTCCTTCTTTAAGTCCTTATGATGGCTCATATTTTTTAAGTTATGGTGCTGTGAATCATTCTAATTCGACAGTTTATATAAAAGACGTTAGTGGTAATACATTAACTTCCTACTCGTTTTCTGGAAATTCCGATGGATTGTTTGGTGCCCTTGCGCCCCCAACGGCCTCGCCGTGCTCTTGGGAAGAGAAAACATTTGATTTATCTGCTTATGTAGGCAGATGGATATACATCTCTCTAGAAAGGGGTGGTGGTGGGACTGAGATATCAGATACTTTTTTGTGTTCCGGTGGGACTCTTTCTTATAGGATAACATATTTTACATTTGCAAACGGTAGTTATAGAGCATACTATGATTATTTTGTAAATGGCAGGTCAACTATTTATACTGGAACATTCACATCCGCCGCAATGGACACATCTTTTTCAACTGCGTCTTTCATTGGGTCGGCCAATTCCACGGCTAATAGTCATTCTATCACCTGGCAAACTCAAAACTCTTCCGACGGCTCTAGCTGGGACTCCGCCCAGTCTTGGACACCTGAAAGCGCCCCTACCACAGCGAATAAGCGGTATATCCGTTACGTAGCAACCTTGTCTACTGGCGGGACCACTAACGGAACAGCCCTGCCTTACATAGACGATGTTACTTTTGTCGCTCGGGCCGCTACCGGAACGTTTGTCAGCCAGGACAAGAACATCGGAGCGAACGCGACTTCTTTTGGTCCTTTTGGAGTAAACGACGCTGCCAACGGCGGGGCCATCGTTTATGCGATTCGGACGGCCTCCACGCAGGGAGGGCTTTCCGCCGCAGCCTGGACCACCGTAACAGACCAAAGCCTTATTACCGCCACGATCAATCCATGGCTTAACGTTCGGGCTTCTTTCACGGGGGCCTATACAAGCACTCCTACCCTCAATGATTTTACGGTTCAATGGAATGAGGGGACGATTACCAGGAACCACGGGACCATAGACAAAGACCATCGCTTGATTTGGAGTGTTGCCGAAGGGACGGCCACAGTTCCAAACGTCTCTTATATTTACGACCCGCGTTTCGATACGTGGCTGAAATACAGCTTCGGCCTGGACGCCCCTGCTAAGGTCGGAGACGTCAACTACTTCGGAAGCACCACCTCTGGGAACGTCTACATTTGGCCTTCCGGCACAACGGACAACGGGAGCGCGATAACGGCGTTCTGGAAATCCAAGGACTTTGTAGCTCCTGACCCATTCGTTGAGAAGGATTTCAAGAAATACAGCTTCCTTTCCAAGTCTCAGTCCGGCTCGAACATCGACATTACATACACGATCAACGGGGCTTCTTCTGGGACGTCCAATAACTTCAGCCTGACGGATTCCGCGAGCCTTGGGTTTAAGAGGATCAACGCCAATCTGCCAGCCGGGAAATTCGGAACGTTCATAAACTGGAAGTTCGGAAATGACGACGCTGATTCACCTTTTGAAATTTATGCCTTTGGCTATGAGACTACACCACGGCCTTGGCGGGTTTTACCATAGGAGAAAAGAATGTCCGAAGTTAAAACGGAAGATAAGATTCCAAGTTACGATCAGAAAAAATTTATCGAGTACATCGTTCAGCCCGGATCATTTAATGGCATTCGTTCTGGTGGGATTACTCTTGGCGATGTATATAAGGCCGGAAGCCTTATTGGGGCCAACAATGAACAAAGGAACCTAGCGGCACAACTTTCTGCAAAGGGTCTTGGCGGGATGACGGTAAATGATTTTAACAATTCCATCCGAGACATAAACTTTGTTCAGCAATACGGTCTTGGTAATACCTTCTCTTACACTGACCTTGCTAAGGAGGCATTGCAATCAAATCCCAATTTTGACCCAAATGATTCCCAGGCTATTAGCTCCTTTGCTCAAGATTTAGAAAAAAGAGGTTTAGACAATACAAAACGAGAAGACATTAGGACTCTTGCCACTACCCAGTCCACCCAAAGGCAGGTAGATAAAGCAGTCAATCCTGGGAAATATCTTGCCCCAGATCAGATAGCTAAAAACCAGCAAACTGCTCAGAGGCTTGCTCAACAGTTCGGACAAGACGACCCGGACCTTGTTTCTTTTCTTTCTGACAGAATTGCAGAGGGCGAGAGCGCCTTCGAGCTTTCTCAGTTTTTGCAAACCACGCCACAATACCTCAAGAAGCAGTCCGAAACAGAGAATTCCAGGGTTCAAGAAGAATCGGCCGCTGCTAGACAGGCTCTTGATGCGGAACTGCTTAAAAGCGAGGAAGAGACTTTTTCTAGAGCCACCCCTGGAATCATCTCTAGTTATATGCGAGCAGGTCGTTTGGACTCTTCGGGGCTCCAAAATGCTCTCGCCAAAGCAAGAGGGGATCTTGCTAAAGAGCGCCAAGGGTTTCTCGCTAATGCGGCCTATAATGATTCTATTCGATCTCAGGGTTATAAGCGGGAAGATTTTGTTGGAGCCAATAGCCAAGCATTTAACCAATACCTCAGACAGAATGAACCATCCTATCAACAGCGGTTCAATTTGCAGGGAGTATCTAATAATCTGAATTACCAACAACCATTCAACAACCTAAATCGATATTACAACCTTAACGATCAGGCAAGGCAGCGTCAATATGAACTTGAAGACTATGACCGCCAGCAGAGTGACTTTAACCGATACCTGAGCGAGTCCAGAAAGGGTCAACGCGAATCAGCGCTTTACGGCCTTCTTGGGGCCGGGATTGGCGCTGGTATCCAAGGATTCATGAGGAGATAACATGGCTAGACAATTTCAACCGCCTACGCAGATTCGGCAAGCGCCTACGAAAGAGGAGGCGCTCTTAGCTCCTATAACTAACACCATTCAATCTCTACCGGCTCTTTACGACCAGTATAAATTACAGCGGATGCAACAGGCCATGGCCCTCAAAGAGCAAGAGTTTAAACAGAGAGATCTTGAATCAAGGCTTGGAACTGGTATTTATGAGAACGTCCAACCCGGAAAGGTTTTGTCCTCTCCACCCCCCACAGCTGGCCCAGAGGAACAGTTGTTCGGCGCTGAGATATCGCCTCCGACTTTTAGTGAGGAGACGTTTGATCAAAAAAAGAAAAGAGTCGGGACAGAAGGATTAAGGGCTGAGACAGATTATCTAACTGCCACGGCCAAATCAAAAGAAGTTACAGGGCAGAACAATGACAAAAACTTCACACAGGAAAATCAGTTAAGGACGCAATATCTAGGACAGATCAAAGACTTTAAGACGGTTAGGGATTCTTTCAGCCGTCTGAAGGCGTCTGCGAAAGACCCGTCCGCTGCTGGCGACTTGGCGCTGATTTTTAATTACATGAAGATTCTTGACCCAGGCTCTACTGTGAGAGAGGGTGAGTTTGCTACGGCGCAAAACGCCGCCGGAGTAGATCAAAGAACGATTGCTCTATACAACAAGATATCAAAAGGCGAGCGGATGTCTACAGCTCAACGAGCCGATTTCCTTGACAGGGCTGGACGCCTTTATGGAAGCCAAGAGGATGTTTACAAAAAAGAGGCGAAAGAATTTAAGCGCGTTGCAGAAAAGGCCGGGCTTGACCCAGACCAAGTTGTTTTAGATATGGTTTTGGATCAAAGCCGAGGCGTTCCGCAAGGAGAATCTGCGGCTCCGATTCAAGGGGGCGCGGTAGAGCATGACGAGGCTCTCTCTTGGGCCAAATCAAATCCAAATGATCCAAGAGCGCAAAGGATTCTAAAACTCCATGGCCTTTGATCCCGATCAGTATTTAGCCAAATATGAAAACAAGCCTTCTCCCGGGGGATTTGATCCCGACGCCTATCTAGCTACTTATGAGAAGCCAAAGAGTGGCGGGTCTGAATTTGCGGCCGGACTTGTAGACTCTCTTAATCCTGATGTAAATGTCCCCAAAGCGTCAGCTCCAGGTATTTTTTCACGCCTTCTTACTGCCTCTAAGGAGGCCGCCTTAGCTCCTATCGCCCCGTTTATTCCTAGCCTTCGCAAGAGGCTTCTTTCTCCACAGGTGGGCCAGTATGGGCCGTCCAAGTTCTTAATGGAAGAGGGACGAAGGCTCAGTAACGTGGTTGACCCATTGGTTGAAGGGGCTCCCGAATCAAAGTTTTCTCAAGAGAATCCATACATTGGAGCAGCCGTGACTCTTCCGGCCCGGGGTTTAAAAGCCATTGTCCCGCAAGGATTGACCCCCAGAGGGGCAGCTGAAACTATTGGGAATCAGGCCGTTGGTGAAGTTCTAATTAACCCCGCCATATCCGCTGCTGGCGGTGTGGTGGCTAAAACAGCGGAAAATATCGCGGGGCCAGCGGCAAGAAGGGCTTTAGGATTTATGAAAACACAACTTAACAAGGTGCAAGGAGGCGTTCCGAGGGCTAACGCTGTCGGACAGGAGATGCTTGACCAGGGAGTAATTACACCGTTTGCTACCCCGGAGAAGATGCTTTTAAAAGCGGAAGCTCTCAAGAAGTCTTCCGGGGAAGCTATTGGAAATGTAATCAGCGGCATAGATAAAGCTTCCACTCCTAAGATTAACGTGCAAACCGTTGCTGATGAAGTTTCAGACCAACTTTTGAATAGGCTAGGACCTTCAGCGACTGATTCTGAAATGAAAATGGCTCAGGAAGTCGTTGATAGAATAGCAGCTTATGCCAACAAGGACGGAAAACTTACTTTTAAGGGGGCGCAAGAATTAAAGCAACTTCTCCAAGAACGAGGGAAAAAGGCATTCACTGACCAGGGGACAGAAAGCATTCGCAAAGAGCTTTATGCGAAAGCCTCTGGGATTGTGAACAGAGCGATTAAAAGGGGTCTCGGGGAAGCCGGGGAAGAGCTTTCTGGTTCTGGGGCATTAGACAAATATCTAAAAGCGAACCTTACTAAAGGGAAGGCCAATGAAGCAGTTGGCTCATTGGAAGATTTAGTCAAAAGACGTGCCGGAAATAATCAAGTTTCATTGACAGACTGGGTCTTAGGTTCGGGAGCCCTTGCCGGTGGTCTCGCTACTGGAGAGGGCGCTAGTGGAGCAATCGCGGCTGGGACTATTGTTGCTGTAAAGAAATTTCTTAACGCTTACGGGAATCAACTGACAGCCACGGGAGCTAACGCCTTAAAGAGTCTGGTTGAAAAAAACCTTGTTCCAACAAGTCTTGCCCAGGCAGTTCCATCCACAGCAATGGCGTTCGTTGAAAGGCTTAACAAAGGCGAGCTCCCGGCTCCTACAGGATTTTCTGGAATCATTGCCAGGGCCAAGGCGCGTTTAAATGAGTCTGGCAAGGACCTGCGTCCTACACCAAATGGGTCCGGTGGAGAAAAAATCGACGGTTCCAGCCTCTCTGACTTCGTAAGAAAAGCCAAAGTAGGGACCAAGTTTACCTACCAAGGCAAAACATTCAAAGTAGTCCCACAACCAGGCCGAGACAAAAACACCCTCTCCAGCTTAACCCCGGAGCAAAGGAGGCTCTATGCTTCGTCGAAGTCTGCTTATCGCGGCGCTAATACTTTCGCTCGGGCATAAGCTTTTTGGGGCATCTGAGCGAAGAATCAGCCTAGACCTTGACCAGGCGGATGTTTCGGCTATTAACCAGAACTTCAATAACATCAACAACGAGCTAAGGAACATGGTTCATAAGACTTCGACTGAAACGATTCATGGATATAAATACTTCATTAATCCGGTCGATTTCGGAACGGTCACGGCAGATTCGGGAACAATCACTTCTTTTAATGCAACGAGCGCTTCAGTGACAAATTTAACAGCAACGACAGGAACCATAAATAACATCGTCTCATCCAGTATTGGGACAGACCAGGTGGCATACAGCAACGGGACGAAGCTTGTTGGGTCCTCTGGTTTCACCAATAACGGATCGACTCTAGCATATACGACATCCGCAACGTTCGCCACTTCTAGCGGAAATGTTGGCATTGGGACGACGAGCCCGGAGAGCAAGCTTGAAGTTCAGGGCCTAGAAGGTGCTGACGCTGCATTAACTCTTGATGCAGACGACGGGGACGACAATGCGGACACATGGTTTATAACTTCTCAGGCTTCGGACAATGATTTAACAATCAAGAATCATACAACAGAATTAATGAGATTAAACGACGACGGAAAAGTCGGCATAAACACAACATCTCCAAATGAAAAACTTGAAGTTGTTGGCGGAAACATAATTATTGGTCAAGGTGGATCAAATAATACGTCTATTGGATTTTATAAATTTGGGACCGGATCGGCAGATGACAGGTTCTCAGGGATAGAAGGCTTCCGGGGAGCAGACGCCGCACAAATCGACCTAAGATTTTACACATACGGCGGAGATGGCGATCACGGGGAAAGGGTAAGAATCCAGAACAATGGTAAAGTCCATATCCGTCCGTCAGGAACTCCAGACGTTGAGCTTGAGATTAGTAATGGAGCATCTACTGGTGGCGGGACCGCCCACGCCGCTAGTTTTGCCGCTCACTCTTCAAGGGATTTAAAGTCCCACATTCGGTATTTGAACAACGGAGAAAAACTCGTCCTCTATAACGACGTAAAGAACCTTAAACCCGCAGAGTTTAGGTACAAGATTCATAGAAGCTCCACCACAGATGAGCTTATCGAAGATCCTACCGGCCCACTTCGTAATGGACTAATCCTTGAGGATGTTCCTCCCTCTTTACGTAAACCATACGACAATGACGCTATTTCCCTTAATGACCAAGTCTTTATTTTACAAGCGGCCATCCAGGTCTTAATCCAGAAAGTTGAAGCCTTGGAAGCAAGGCCTTAATGAGGTGGGATAAAGCAATCGCTTTTGTCCTTTCTTATGAGGGCGGCTACGTCAACGATCCCAGCGACCCCGGTGGCGAAACGAATTTCGGTATCAGTAAACGGGCCTATCCAAACGTAGACATCAAGGCCATGACCCGGGAAATGGCGTCTGAGATTTACAAGCAGGACTATTGGAACGCCTGTAGATGTGGAGAGCTACCGGACAGCATGGCGATAGCCGTGTTCGATTGTGCGGTGAACCAGGGCGTCAAGACGGCTTCCCGGCTGCTACAAATAGCCGTCGGAACGACGGTTGATGGAATCATAGGCCCCAAGACTGTCCTTGCCTCATTCAAGGGGGGCCAAAAAGCCGTGGTCCGGTACTTGCTCCAAAGAGCGAAGAGTTACATGCAGATCAAAAACGTTGTGACATTCGGGGCAAACTGGGGGGAACGCCTTGTCCGACTGGCTGAAATCGTTATTGAAGACGACGATAAGAAGGCGTGGATTTAAGGTCTCCTGGAACATATTTTTCGGCGGTCCGGATTTGGAATTAGAAATAGATAAGGGGGTCTCCCGTGGGACTAATTTCAAACTTGAAGACGATCTGGAAAAACAGGAGTGCGATCAAAGCAGTCTCAAAGGCGGTCAATGAAGTAAAGGAGGGGAACTTGAAAAGCGGATGGAAAACTACTGAGTTTTGGCTTACCGTGCTGACGAATGCGGGGGCCATTGTTACTGCCCTTAATGGTGTTTTGGACCCTAAGACTGCCGCCATTATCATGGCTGTTGTCAATGGGGTTTATTCTGTCCTTCGCGCCGCTCTCAAGTCTGGGGCGCAGGAGGAGAAGACCGCCTAGTGCCTGAGCTAAACTCCATAATTCCATCGTTTGATTGCTGGGTCCGGGCCGAGTACCTATACAACCTTGAGAGTCATAAGGGCGAATTTGTACAAGCCCGGGCTTTTGGCATCTCAAGTATCCAGGGGAGGGCTATAGGGTTCCATGTCCTAGATGAGCGTGGAGCGTGTATATGGCGCCTTCCTATAAACAGCTTAGTGACAAATAAAAATGCCCCAGACTTACCGTTAGACCATCTTGAGTTATGGGACTGTTTCAGCTATCAGGTTTCCGTCACAGAGTTTGATCACCTCTCCGGAAGGCGCTGTCAGGCCATCCTTAAGGACGCCAGTAAACATGAGGGGCGCTATAAATTCACTGTGGACTGGTACGGGAGCGAATACGCAGAAGGTGTCGGGGACAGCGGCCACAAGTGCGCTCACATCATAGACCTGGACAACGGTTGTCTATGCGCCCTTCCGAACAATAGGATCTTATGGGCGGACCCTGGAATTATTGAAAAGCCGTTTGAGAAGAAGCCGGACTACAAAACGAACACTCACATTTTCTCTGTTGAAAATAAGTCCAAGTGGTCTGCTGGAGAAGGGATGTTTTATGATGTCACTCTGAGGTAGAGGCCATGCTAGAGGGAAGGGAAGAATCTAGGGATATCCTCATAGAACTGAGGACGGACGTTAAGCACATGCTCCAAACAATGGGGAGCTTGAAGGCCTCCGATATCAAACAATGGGAAAAGCTGGACGATTTAGGGCAGAAGGTCGAGGGCCACAGGGCTTCGATAGGATCTCTTACCAAGGGATTCTGGGTGGCCATCGGAGCGCTTGTCTCAAGCGCCGGGGGTGTGCTTGTATGGTTAGTGACTCATTGACTACTTTGGCGGTTTCATGCCTTTGTTGGTCTTCCAGAAATAATAGATAGCGATTACTCCCAAAGCAATTGTCAACGCGAAAGCCAGCTTAACGATCATTTGTTTCCCCTAGCCTGAGATCCCGCGTGCTTCCGATTTTGGAAGCATGGATGAAATAGATTGTCCTGTCAATGGGTTTATTTATAGGCTGGCACTTGGATTCCAAGAGAAATCAATGTTTTGTCAGTTACCGTGCTTCCGGCCCGCTCATGCTCCCCGCGAATGTTGAATAAGGGGAAAAGCTTCTCATTATTATCTCCCAACCACCAGCCTAAGAACTCTGCGTAGACATTCATGGTTATCTCCTGGCCTCTCATTCCCTCACCACTAGTATATTTCATAATGAAATACAATACAAGGGGTAAGTATGCCACAGCAGTAAATTTACACTTCGTTTACATTACGGCTTTCTTTCTAGGGGATCTTCTAGGTGGGACAGGAGCAGCCGGAACATTTCTGATTTCGTCATCCCTCTTTCATTGGCTGCTTTCTCCAAAAGGTAGAACTCCCTTTCGGTCATCCGAAACATCATGGTTTTCTTGCGAGGGACCTTTCCTTTCACGGGACAAGTATAGCCCTTTGAAATACGGCATGCAACCCCCGCTGATTTGCTATAACCCCGGCATGTCAAAAACCATGAAAATGGATTGTGCCGTTTTTGTGCTGTTTTCGACCGAACCCAGCGTTAAGGCTCTTTCTCCGTCTTTACGCCGCATTTCAGTGTCTTGCGCGATTTATCGACGGAAAATAGAAAAAACAGGCGCTCTTTGAATTTATGGGCGGGTGGCGGAACTGGCAGACGCACAGGACTTAAAATCCTGAATACAGATCGACGGTAAGCGTGTTTTTATTGTGCTGTTTTTGTGCTAACGGAACTGGAATTTGCGGGCTTCCCGCTTCAAATGCTCTAAGACGAGGCCCTTGTAGCCCATCGTCGTTTGAATGGACTGATGCCCAGCGGAGTCCTTGACGGCTGTAATCTCCATTCCAGACATCAAGGCGTGGGTGATAAACGTCTTTCTGAGGTCGTGGACTGTAACGTCCCTAAGGCCCGCCCGGACCAAGCATCTCTTCATGATGTTGTAGACCGAAAAGCGGGTATGAGCCTTTCCGCCCCTTTTGAAGATTAGCCCATCCCTTTTAAGGACATCGGTTTGGGCTAGATGTTCCACAACTTCTTTCATGAGCGGAACTTGCCTCTCCTTGTGTCCCTTCCCATAGAAGCTGACCCACCCCATCTTAAGGTTAAAATGACGGCTCTCCAGGATAGCAACCTCGCTCTCCCTTGGCCCCTCGTACAGGAAGATGATTGCCATCAAATAGGCATCCGGGTATGAGTCTTCCTGGCAAGAGGAAAGGAAAGCCTTGACCTCTTTCCCCATAAGGAACCTGGGGGTCTTTTGCGTTCCGGCAAACTGCTTGAGACCAACAAAAGGAGAAATTGGAAGGTACCTCCACGACACCGCCTTGTTAAAGGCCGTCTTCAGGTGCCTATAGTGAACGTTGGCATTGCCAGGGCTAGTCTCTTGGGCTACAGACGTAAGATGGGATTCCATGGTCTTAAAATCAATAGAGGACAGACTACGGCCCTCATGAGCTTTAGAGAATGGCTCAATAATGCTCTTGTCTTTTTCGTAAGTTTTTGGATCTCTGCACGTTTTCTTGCGGTGGGATAAATACTCTTTGAGAAACGTATCCAGCTTCAAATAGGGGGAACTCATCCCAGATGCCCCAAACAAGCGGGCCTTGTCCTTCTCTCCCTTTAGAATCCCAGCCTCATCCTCATCTTCCGTTTTAAGTGATTCTCTCCGGGTTTCTCCATTCTCAGCCCATCGTATCCACCAGTATGGGCTTCCCGGCCTCTTGTAGATGGTGGACATAGACCCTACGGTAATGGAACAAGAACTATTGTTCCACCAGAATCCTTCACACGTATTTCCCCAGCGCCATACTCAACAACCATCCCATTTTTTAAGATTACGTAATAATCTGCCCGATCCATGGCCCATCCACTTGCTAGTCGATGGGAGTATTTCAAGGCCTCAAAATCACCTTCTCTTTTAAATCCGTCTGGGTTGCCAAGAGTGTCTATGACTTCGGCTTTGCTCATTCCTTCCCTCACGCGAGACATTCTTTCCCCAATGGTTGCACAAGCTATTAGGAAAACAGTCGAGAGGACTGACCCTAAAACTATTTTGTTCATCTTTCCTCCCTCTTGATTTATTTTACGGTCTAACCTAAACTTCTCTTGGCTTTAACGGTGCCTCGTTTTTTGGGGCGGCTTCCCTACAAGGGGGGCTCTTGTCAGGACCGGAAAGGTCGCTTGCTCACCTTACCCGCAAGGGTTTGGGGGGTGGCGGTCGTCCGGGTTGCTGACAAGTGCTCGTACGATACGTACCCCCCTGCTCTTGCGGTTCCGAACTACCACCGTAAGCCTGTTCCCACAAAAAAAATGATAATTGGACATTCTGTTGCATACAATCCCATGGCGGGGCTACTTAGGTCATGGGAGATATGTGTGAAACCTGTAATAATTATCATAGAGGATGATCCGATAACATTGGAAATGCTTGTTTCGTTCTTTCGCAACTCAATTTACGAGGTTCGGCCCGCTTCAGACGGTTTAAGCGCATTAAGCAAGTTAGATGAGAATGTCAAATTGATTATTACTGACCAGGAAATGCCCGGATTGTATGGTTCTGACTTTCGGGCGATGGTAAAGTCCCGCCTAAATATTCCAGTCATAGGTATAACCGGCTTACGAATGATCGATAGAGATGATTTCTCAAAAAAATTCGACGGGGTCTTATTCAAACCTTTTCGTCTTTCTTCTTTGAGGCAGTTGCTCGACCGTCTTCTTTCTTTGTCCCATGAAGGATATGAATGGGGGGGGAAGGGTAAATAATAGTGTTGCCGTCAACCTGAACCGGACTCTTAATTTCAGATGTCCTGCCCTGATTAGCCAGCCATTCCCTAAATATAACCTTAAACTGACCAGATAAATCCCTCACCTGCTCTTCAGCAATCTTCCTGAATAGCGCCTCTGTCTCATCGTCGAGAGTCAGCTGTAATGGGGACTTTCGTTTTTTGTTCACAATAAATTTTCTTGCATGTTCTTGCATGTCATTGTATGATTACTCATAAGACAGCATTTCATTGGCATGATCCATTAGAATCGGTGTTTCAATGAAGGTTACAGCATAGTCTCTCACGGCTTAAGCATAACATGACCTCATTAGGATTGCCTTAATAACTTGAAACAGGGTTGTAAAAGATTTGAGCAATTACAGGGAAGGAATAAAAACCCTCCCACCCGGGCCTGACCTCGCAGTCACCCGGCAATTTAGCAAAAAAATGAGACAGCTATGAGCCCGAATCGACAAATAACAGGGGGTCATAATCACAAGTCCTCTTTGCGGGCTTGTCGGGGGCTTCGGGCAACCGGGGCTCTTCGGGGTAACTCCCCGAGGCCCGCATCTATCACGCGCCGGATGATTCCTTTCATGGGGGGATTGTCCGGCGCTTCTCTTTGTATATGACTTCGCCATTTCTGACGCTGGAAGAGTTTCTTGAATACAACCGGCTTACGGCAAAGACGGCGAGGATTCACGTCATGTTCAAGTGCCGCTGCGGGAAGATCCCAGGGGCTGTAAAGCGGATGGGGAAATGGTTCTTCGATAAGCGGAAGATTGATTCATGGTCCGAAGCGAGGGAGGGGTTATGACCAATCAATGCTGCGAGTGCGGAAACAATATGAAGAGCGAAGAAGGGCTTGGGATTAGTTCGGGCATTTGCCTCCCTTGCGGAAAAAAGAACCATCCCCTGGCCTATCCATATATGAGGCACGAAGTAGCGATGCAGCGCGGAGCAGTTATTTTAAGGCATTTCACAACCCTGCTGGAGAGCCCACGGAGGACCCTGGATGCTTGTAGCCGATAAAAGAACGGAAGCATATATCACGATTAGTCGTTGCTGTCAGGGCCTTCTGGATGCGATTCACAAGATTAAGAAAGGGCTTGCGCCGGGGAAATACGAAGACGGGGTAACCGTCGCCATTTTGAAGCTGGAACAATCCATAAGCGATCTTCACAAAATAAGCTAGTGAACGACATCTCGCTGGAGCTACGAAACATGCAAGCCATCTACCTGGGCGAACAAAAGAGCTTAATCCCTCCCGCAGAAAGACGTGACTGCAAAATCTGCCATGGAACCGGGGTTGACCCTAAAACAGAGACCGAGGACTCCTATGGAGATCCTTGCGACAACGACTGCCCTTTTGATCGGGAAGCTTTAGAGAGGCTTCGCGCCTCTTGAACCGATTACATTGGTTGATGCTCTTGGCTGTGGCCCTGGCAGTTGGCCCAAGGCTCTACGCTGCCAAGGTCAGAGCGCAAGAAAGAGCGGATCACATGCAATACGCCGTTGGCGCTTGTTTGGCGACTATAACCAATTTCGATGTCGCTCTTGAACTAACGACACAAGACCTGGAGATTGCCATATGGGCCTTAGAGCAGAGACGTCATCGCAGAAGGTAAATAGCGGTAATTACTACTACGGGATTTCAAAGCGCACAGGCAAGCCTATTATCCCAAGCGTTGACGCATATAAAGGATCTTGCAGCCCCATAAAGAAGCCCATATGGGCAAGAAGCTCCTTCATCATCGCTTTTTGGGTGGTCGTTTTGGTTTCGATGCTTTGCTCTAGGAGGTGACATGAGAAAGGTTAAAGCCGGAATGTGCTTCAGGGAATATGGATCTTATAAACCGTTCAAGATTGTTTCTGTCCATGGGGGATTGTTCGCTCATGTCAAGACGGACAGAGGCACTATTATTAGCTTGAGTCGCCTCACTTCTACAAAATACTACAAAAAGATTTAAGGATTTCTCCGACCATGACGCGCGCCCTTGCACAGTGTGGCGTTAGCTTAGGCTAATCGTGTCGTTCATTCTCTCGTACTCCAGCGAGAGGTGGACCGGAGAATAAATGTGGGCCACACGCCACTGAACGGCTTGAGTTCAGAGTTAGTCGCGGTTTCGGTTCTAGACCTGACCGCGCAAAATTTGAGAGAGCGCCGACGGGCTATAAACGTGGGGGAATAGCATGAGCAAAACGGACAAGAAGGATAGGATCATCGCTCTGGTAGAAGGTGATTCAGGGAGCGGTAAGTCTTTCTTCATGGCTTGCCTTAAGAACGCTGTTATCTACGACGTGGACCTTGGCGGCGGTTTGGCCGAGTACGAAGAGCGTATCAATAAGAATGGATCCGAGCGCGTCGAACTGGCTTCTTTTGGGGAAATCCTTTCCGATATTCGCCAGCGCCTTCGTTCCGGCAACCTCAAGGAAACGATTGTCATTGACCATGTGACTGGGCTTCACCAGGAATCGCTCTTGCGCCATAACCCAAACCAGGATTCTGACTATGGCCGCTCCGGGAACAAAGCAACCTATGAATGGAGGCAAATCCGAGAGTTCGCCAGGACCTTCGATTGCAATCTCCTCATCGTGGCCCACATGAAGGCTGAATACGAGAAGGATAAACAGGTCGGCAAGATAGCCGACGGGGCGAAAAACATTGAGGGGGACATGCACATTGTTCTGAGGCTCGAAAGCCTCAAGGACGACAAGGGCCGGAAGCGTTACCCGGCCACGGCTCACGTCATTAAATGGCGGCGCGATCCCGAAGACTCGCGGGGTCTTCCGCCTGAATCTTTCAAATTTACTTTGGAAGAATTCGAGAAGATCCACGGTGCAGACTACAAGAGGCAGCGAGAAAAGGTCGTTCTGGCGAAGCCGGAAAGCATCGAGGCTCTTAACAAGGTTCTGGCCCTCCTGGATAAAGAAAAGGCCTCCGAACTTACGGCGAAGTGGATCAAGGCTGCTGGCGTTGAGTCTTTCGAGTTCATGACGGAAGAGCAGGTAGAGAAGTGCCAGGAAATGGTCAAAAAACTTATTCAAGGAGTCAAATAATGTCCCCTTTCCCGCATAACAGCACCGGAGTTTCAACCGATGGTCCCAAGAAGCCGGTCCTTCCTAAAGAACGCTACACCTTCAGCATCTTTGACGCTAAAGAAACAACCTCCAGCAGCGGCAATCCTATGATCGAACTGGACATCAAGGTTATCGAACACGCTGTCTATCAGGACCACGACATGAAGCATTGGATCGTTTTTCTTCCTGCGGGGAAAAAAGGCGACTGGATGAACGTCCATTTTCGCCATTGCATCGGTGTTCCTTACGGTGGGGAGGACATCGTTGACGCCGCACAGTGGATCGGAAAGAAGTTTGATGCCGATTTGGACATTGAGACGACGCCGTACAAAAATAAAAAGGGACAAACCAGGTCAGATCCACGGAACAAGATTGTAAGGGTCTACCCCTACAAAGATCAGTTCCCGGAGATTGCCGCCCCCACTGCTGAAAAGAAGGACGAGGAAGTCCCTTTCTAGCCTTTTCCCAGGGCGCACATCACGGTAACTGCGCCATTCCGGGCCGCTTCGAGGCGGCGGGCTTCCGTGACAATTTGGCGCATCGAGGGCAGGCGAATTACAAGGACAACGCGAATAGGGTGAGACGTGCTTCCGTTCCGACTGGAAAGCTACCAGCCTAGCCCTTACGCCGATCGAAGCTGAGTCCCACTGAGCGACCTGGACGCCAAAACAATTTGAGGCATCAAGCGTGTAGGCACGCACCCTATGACGTTGCGAGGGTCCCCGGCGACCGAGGGTTGGGCTGAAGGGGATGAAACTGTGGCAGCCGTGGCCCACTTGATACGGCAACTGTCCTATTGGGATGTGACGACTCCCGTGCCTCAATAGATTTGGAGGAATATGAGCCCGGCCACAAAAGAAAGCATGGTTCCGCTGGATAAAAAGATACGCCTTGGAGACCAGCTCTTCGACGTGGCCGCTTTAGGTTGGACCGGTGGAGAACGATATTACTGGCTCATTGACCAGCACGGTACCGTAGCTATGTATCCATGGTTTGTAGTCGAGGGAGAGTATGAAGACAAAAAAGCCTAATACACCAGAGGTTCCAACAAAGAGCGGATGGGAAAGCCTCGTTGGCTTCATAGGGAATTGCGATTCGTGCAAGAAGCGGATCAACAAGAGCGACCCGACCTATTGGCGGTATATCGGAAAGATTAAAACTGAGATTCGGTGTAGGGAGTGCAGCGACAAGTGAACCGGGCCGAGATTCTTGAACAAATGATGAGGGAGAACGGGGGACAAGTTACCCTCGGGCAGATCCTTGCAAGGGGGGACGGTGTCTCCTGTAAATACACCCAAACGGTCAGTGAGTTAAGAAAGAAGCTCGCCCCCGAATGGACCGTGATTTGTGAGCAAAGCCCTGTGAGGCCAACGGAGAACGTCTATAGGCTCCAGCAGGTCATGGACCATGGGCAAAGGATGTTTGCTTGAAGCCATACAAGTCACCTGAACTGCTCTATACCGCTGGACCGGAAAGAGATCTTATCCGGGCCGGGTGGTACGCCAGGGAAGGCAGGAGAAGGCTTGCAGAGCTTTGCATCAAGGCCGCAAGGCAAGGGTTTGATGATTTAACCTCCACGGCTGCCTTTAGAAACGCCGGGAATCCCGGTAAAACAAAGAAACGCCGGGAATCCCGGTGAGCGCCAAGTCAAAAGGCTCCCAATACGAAAGAGAAGTCATGAAGATCCTCGAATTACAGGGCTGGACAATGGAGCGGGCTCACCCTCTCTACATACCCATAGGACCGCGCAGGATCGTTTCTAAGGCCCATGACTTCTTCGGAGCATGGGATTTGATAGGCAAGCAGGCTGGCTTCAAAACTCTTTGGGTTCAAGTCTCGACCCTGAACAACATCTCAGGCAAGCGGTCCCAGGTCAACGGCTTCCCCTGGACCCCTGAGCATGATGAGCCCTGCATCTTCGCAAGGGTTGACGGAAGAAACAGGCACTACCGAGTCTACTGGGGCAAGGAAAACTATGAGTGGCGCGGACATACAGAAAAGATCGTCCAAAATTAAGGTTTTTGCTCAATACAACCCTGAAACTAAGAAATGGCGCATCGTCGACGCCAAAGAAGAAGACACGACTAAGTTTATTTACGACATGCACATCAAAGACTTGGAAGGATGGTTGGAAAATGAATAGTCAAACCACAAGTGGAAAACTGGAGGCGATTCTCCTCTCAGCAATTCGATCATTCATTGAGCAAGAGTCTCAAAGACTTCTAGATGAACACCTAAAGCAAATTAGCCTTGAATTAACTAACGCGGTATCCAGGCAGATAGGCAAGACAGTCGTAGAGCTTTCCTCAATGCTCTCTTTCGAGCGCACCGGAACACATCTGAAAATTACTGTAGAAGATAGAAGAGAAAAATAAAGCCCATCGCTGCTCGATGGCACAATTTAGGTTTCGGGCTCTCTTATACCCGTATACCTGGCTACACTGGGCATCCCCAAATATTCACGCTTAAGCCGATTGTCGGCTTGTTCTATCCCCAAGAGCAGCACAAGCCCTGTCAGGACGCTTTACCGTCGATCCGGTAGATCCTGAAGGAAAACAAGGATGAGGGGACGGACTACAACTCGTAACTTGAAATCTACGAGAGCAATTGCGGAATGGGCTTTCACTGTACAAGTACTTAGTACTAGTACAAGGGGATGCCCAGGAAGCCAGGGAACGGGGAAAGAGAGTAACTAGATTAAGTAACTGTACTAGGTACTAAGTACTGTACTAGTAATAAGGGTGATGGAAATTAATCGAGAGGTCATTGAGTGAGCTTTGAAAAGTTCCTAGAAGCCTTCTGGCAGCGGCATCCTGGTTGGAGTGGGCAAGTAGTGGGAAAAGAGGTGTCAGGGGCCAAGGTGTCGATCCTGGCTCCAAAGAACATGCCTGTAGACGTGAAAGCCAAGGCCGCTGGAGATGACGACTCTTGGGACGGACAGGAGGACTTATGAGTGAAGCTGATATTTGGCTGGCCTTGGGCTGTTTCTGTGCGTTTTTGGCAATGGTTGCCTTCATTATCGAGGTTTTCGGGAGAAAAGATTGAAGAAAGCGTTTGAGATTATAATTGCTTTTGTTTTGTTCGGATATTTCATGCTTCGCTGGATTCTTAGTGAAACTGTGGACGTTTGTTTTAGGTGTTTGGCAGAGGAAACTGGAGGAAAGAATGGGAGAGATTAAGGATGGTGGGCCAGCGTTCCCGGGAGAGATGAGGGCTGTTGCTTATAAAGTCGGACATGAAAATTGCGCCCAGGTTGTTAATTCAGGAATTCACACTGGCATGTCCCTCCGGGACTGGCTCGCTGGAATGGCGCTGCCTGAGATCATGAGTTGGGGGGGAACCCATACGGCAGAAAAGGCCGCGGAGTTGGCCTACAAATATGCTGATGCCATGCTGAAGGTCCGGGAGGATAAATGACCCGCGCCGAGAGGATGAGGGATGAAGATTTGGAGTTCCTGCGGAAGCAGAACGAACGATTAGCCGGTAGGGTAAATGAACTTGAAAGGGACGCCAACCGACACGCATATGATGTTTGCAAGGCTATTGACGCTAAACATTCTTTGGAGAAAGAGATTGCAGAAGCTAGTAAGCGCATCCGTTTTCTGGAAAACCGGTCTTACGAAGATGAGAAAAAGATCGAGCGGCTGGAGGGGGCGCTGAACAAATATGCAATACATCTCGATTGCGCTGAAAAATGCGAATGCGGATTGACTGAAGCCCTCTCCCCCTCAGAGGAGGCAAGCCATGACTGACGGCCCAGCGAAGGCAGTTAATCGCGGAGGGGTTTTCTTCGATGTCTGTATTGGTGGGGAGCCTGTCATTGAGATCATGTCTGAGGGAGTGGCGATAGAGAGGGCTGGAAAGATTAACCGGCTCCTTGCGCCGCTTGTCGAGAAGGCCGCGCTATACGACGAAATGATGAGGACCAAGAAGGCCGATCTTGAGTCGATCATGGCCCCGTTATTTGATAAGGCCGCGCTTGCCGACAGGATGGCGGAAGCGCTGTCCGAAGCCATTAATTGTCCACATGACCACTACGATTTCCCGGAAGTGAGCAAGAAAGCTGAGGCATTGATCGCCGCCTACGACCGGCTGAAGGAGGGGAAGTGAGGCCGATCAAGTTCAGGGCGTGGGACAAGCGCATTAACAAATGGAGGGAGATGGATAAATTCGAGCGCATGGCCATCCTCGAAAGTCCTGATTTTATCATCGAACAATTTACCGGACTCCACGACAAGAACGGGCGGGAGATTTACGAGGGGGACATCGTTCAGCACTCACCAGCCGCGGCCAAGTGGGTCATCGTTTATCGGATGGGGTCTTTCTGCACACAGAACGTCAAAGCCGATATGGAATGTTACGTGGTTACAGGCTACGCCAGCGAATCCGAAGTCATCGGCAACATCCACGAAAACCCGGAGCTTTTGAAATGACCCCAACCCCACTTGACGAGAGGCCACTTGCTAGGGTGGAAAGGTCGGGGATAGAACCGTTGCGTTGGTGTGTTTCTATCGGCGGTGGCCCCATTTTCTACTCGGAGAGCGAGGCTCTTTGTAAAAAAATGGCAGACAACATCAACACCGCCCACCGCGCCGCCTGCAAGGCCAAGGTTCGGGAGGCGCTAGAGATGGCGTGCAAGGCGGTGTGCCAATACTGCGATCCGGTCATAGGGTATGAACCTCCGACGTTTGACGGGTTCGGCTGGCACCACGCACAGCGGAGGGTCGTAAACGGTGAGGGTGAGCTTCGATTCGCTAAATGCAAAGCCGCTGAAATCCGCTCCATCTCCGTCAGCAAGGAGAAAAAGAACCCGTGACCAAGCCAAAGAAGGGCGCAGGGGTGAAGAAGATCACTAGCAGGATGCAGATGGACTTCATGGAGGCAGCGCCACTAATTAAGGATCTCAAAGCATTAAAACTTAAACGCGCTAGATTTGAAGATAAATATGGAAACCATCCATCAAGGCATGAGCGCTATTCCACGATTTGGTGTCGGGCTAGAGATATACGGATGGACATAGACGTGGCCCTCTGGAAGCTCTTTGAGTCTATCTAGAATGGGCAGTAAGGCCCCAAGGATCAAATTGGCGGCTTGTTCTCTGACTTCCTCATGTCTTTCGTCTTCCAGCGCAATACCCCTCGTTTACCGGCCTTAGCGTTCCAATAACGCGATGTGCAGCTTGGACATGCCTTGGGCTTCCAGCCCCTTTGAGCGGGGACTAAGGATTCCCATTCGTGCTTGCATCTAAGGCATTTCCACATTCGAGGGACTCTCCTTTGCCTTAAGGCTTTCTTTTCTCTCTTCCCACTTGAGCCGACGTAAGGCGTCATCCCCGAACACAGAAGACATCGAATAGCCATGGGAAATCCCGCTTATTGGCGCTGGATTCATGATCGCCTTGTCTCCGCTGCGGATGCTGAGAGAGTCTCCGTCTTGGACTATTAAAACCGTCCCGGAGACCTTGGCCTCTTGAACTGTTCCGGCGCTGTCTACATAAACTACCCTTGTTTCTTTCGTTGTCCAGGCTGTGATAACTCCGAACACTAGTGCTGCTATTAGCGGGATTGGCATTTAGTTTCCTCCGTTAGACTTCGATTGTCAATCAATTACTGATTTGTGTCAAAATTAGTAATTACTGCCCCTCCCCCTCTCCTCGCGGATGAGACTGGTCCCCGTATATTTCTTTTAGGCGGGAGTCTATACGACCGTTTATCTCTTCAGCTTTATTCACTGATTCTTTTGGTTCACGCCCCATCTTGGAATCCCAATGGCTCCTAGAGAACTCGACATCGAACAAACCGGATGCGATCATGGATGCCGTCTCTAGGTCATACCCCTTCTCACACAACCTAAAGCCATACTCCATTGCGGACATAAACGCTGACTTCACATCTGCCTTACTGTCGTTTGTATTCATAGTCTCCTCCCCTCCTACGCGGGGTTCTTCTTCCAGACAGACCAGTCAGGCTCACCATTGACTCTAGTATCGTATGAGTCGTCATAGTCAAGGCCAGGAGTCATCCCCATACAAGACTTGCAAGCCCTCCATGGGACAGTCCATCCGCCACCGTAGGACGTATATACAAGCACGTCTTCAGCCTTACCACAGACACACTCTTTCCAGTGATCCCCTCTCCAATTGTCATTCAATTCTTCAGCTGTACGAAAAAGCGTTGGGATATAAACGTCGGATGTCCCGTTGTATTCAAAGAACATCACTTCTCCGTCCTTGAACTTAACCTGCCCGCTTGCATGGCTCATATCACCCTCTCACCCTTTGGGAGGCTTAGGCTTATTTCTGATCCACCAACAAATAGCCTCCAGCTGTTCGGGCGTGAACTCGCCATCTAAGACGGCCGTTTCTTTTCCTCCTCTTGCCGAGGGCCAATCCAAATATTCACCTGCCAAGGTTCCAAGAGTGCCGTCGTTTTGTATGGCGTCCCCAAGGATTTCTCTCGCCTTTTTTTCGTCCATCTCACCCCGCCTTTTCTTTCAGCTTGACCCATTCCCATCCATAGGTCTTCTTGCAATCTATATTGATTGCCGCCCTACTGCCCTCTTGTATGTATAGCGTCCCGTCCCCATCCCAAAACCACGCCACAAAGAGCGGGCCACAAGTCCAGTAAGCGCAATGCTTTTTGCGGTCCTCTTCCCACTCTTTAACGGGATTCCATTCACTCGGAGCGCCCATCAATATCTCCGCTATCCGTTTAGGGCACTCTTCTCTGGTGAATTCGGGCCGCACGTCGAAGGTGGAATAACACCCAAGATCCCCACCATACTTGTCCTCGACAAAGATGTAGTCCCTTAATTCCTCCCCAAACTCGTTAGGGTCTTCCATTGTCTGTGTGTCCTTAGTGATCTTCATTCTTCCTCGCATGAGGCGCATAATAGAGCCCAAGAGGCTTGTTCAAATCAATAGGCTCATTCATCGGGAGCCACTTCCCCTCACGACTATCGAAATATATGTCTCCCAGCAAAACAATCTCCCCAACTTTAAGACGGCGATAGCCTTTAGGCAATTCCAGCTTTGTCCTTCCCATCACCCCACCCTCTCAATCCAGAGTTTGACTTTCTGCTCATAAACACCGTCTTTCTTGCGTCGTGGAAGGAATCGGTTAATCTTAGTTAATCGTTTTAGCCTGTCCCCATCATTCCGTGTATAACGTGCCAGTTCTGGGTAACAATTTAACTGAAGCGTTACTCCATCTTCCAAATAAGGATATCCTTCTGCCAAAAGAAACAGTCTCTTCTTCCCCGTCTTCCTGGTCATGAGTTAGGCCCTCCCGTTATACTCGACCGCATATCCGCTCTCAGCAGAAACCTTGTGCCCTTTATTTCTGGCATGGTCAGATGCCGCTTTCTGGCCCGTAATAAAATCTCCCGTCTCCCAACTGCAATCTGTGCAATGAGCAATGAAATGCACAAGATGCTTCCTAAGCCCCTCTTTGCCTTTGCGGGTCATTTCTTCATCCCTCTTTCATTCTGTCTTGATGGACCCTGATTAAGAACTTACGAGCCCTGCTAATACCGCAGTCATCGCACTTGGACTCATCGAACTCGGCCACCCAGGCTTTGAGGCGCAGTTCTCAGAATGAGTGGTCCTGGTTTGCGTGACAAGATGCTCGATCAATTCGATTGCTTCCCCGTATGGCGTTAAGGATTCATTCTTCACGTCTACCCCCTCCCTTCCTTGGTGGCTTTGGCAATTGCATCATTAAGCCTTTGATACGCGTCCTCAGTTTCAGGCGCAAGGTTAAGTATTTCCCTATGGCACTCCAATTCTTCTAAAGCAATTCTTCCCGCCTCCACCAACTCCCTGATGGTGGCCTTTTGCAGTCGGATAGTAACTTCCGCGTCTGCAAGTTCATTGACGGCTCTGTTGTAATACATGCCGTTAATACACCCCATCTCCCCTTCCTCCCCATCTTTCATTCCGGCCTCCGGTTAGTTATCGAACCAGAAAACGATACGAGCATCTTCCACGCCCTTGGGCCTGTATTCTGGATGCTTGACGAATGTGTCCCACGAATCGCTGAATATCCATCCAAAGAATTGAGTGGCCCAGTCATTGTCTTCCGGCTCATTCGACTCTTTCCCCGTCCTCTTGAAATACTCCGGGATGTCGGCCACTTCCGCCGCGCTCAACCATGAATGACTATGCCCATCTGAATCCCATTTTTCAGAATGAAACTTGGTCATGAACGTGGAGTCCTTGGGGATTCCCCTCGGCTGAGAAACAGGCTTTATGTCGCCGCTGTTGCGGACATCGGCCATCCGAGCAAAGACCCCATAACGCCGCTGTCCTTCAATTGGTCCATAATAATGCCACTCGCCGTTGATCTTGACCTCGGCGTGCATGTGGATGTCACAGCCCATTATTTCGCACCCCCTTCCCGGGGGGAGGATTCTTTGACCGGGACCAAGACCAACTCCCTCGATCCACCAACCGGGACATTGGGCATTTCAGTTACCGTCAAGCTGATCCTGTGGGGCTTTTTACCCGCACCCGGATAAACCCTGATAATTACTCGACCCTTCTCACCCACGGCGGGGCTCCTCTTTCGGCATCATTTCGTCGGGCGTCAACTTACGCACCATGTCATTCTTGCACTCATCACAGTAAAGATATTCCCCGCCGGAATCGTTCTTGATGGCCCATTTCGCCTTTCTCCCGCTGTCGCACTCTTCGCAAGTGTAGGCCTTCATTGTCATCCTCCTCCGGGGCTAGGACTTCTTCCACTCTTTACCGCTCTCAAAAATGCGGACCTTTCCGCCCTTCATAACGTAGACGTCCATTGAGTGCTTCTTGCTCTTCAAGGAAACAACGACCATCCCACGCCTATCATCTCCGATTGTCCTTGTGACTTCGACCGGCCCCCATTTGAAGCCGTAGGCGGTTTGTTCCCCTGGAATTTTTACGCTCACCTATCAGCCCCCTCTTTGTTGTAGGCATTGATGGCCAGAATTCCCATCCTGACGGCCCGGTAAGCATCTCCCACTTCAAGCGCCCCAAGATTCGCTTCCGCCCACTCCCAAAATCCATCCCACTCCATGTCTTCGGGGCGGTTCCCGGGGATATCGCTCTCGCTACAACCTGGAGGCAAGTTGTATCCACTCATTGGCGCACCGCCTTACCCAAAAGGTCGCCGTAAGTCTCTTCTTCCCGGCGGTCCTTCTCCTTGATAAACTCCGCTATCTCGGAGTCCTGATACCCACCTCGGCGCAGGGAGTTGTAGCACTCGCCAATCGTGGAGGGAACCGATGGCTCCGTGTTGAGGCGCTCTTTGTGAATCCGATTCCAGTCATTCCCCATCTGCATGAACCGTTCGTAGGTCATTTGTCCGTCCTCCTTGAGGGGTTAGGCTTCTACTGCGCGTCCATCTCTTTCAGAGCTTCGGACTGTTTCTTGTTGATCCAGGTGAGAGCGTCCGATGTCTGCCAGTTCCCAAGGCCCGCATTCGCCAAGTCAATCAAGGCGTCAATGGCGTTCTCGCAAATCTTCAACTTCTCTTTTGCGGTTTCCATTTTCTCCTCCTCTAAACCAGGGTCATTACACCTGTCACAGTCGCAGCGTCCGCCAGATAACCCGATCTTTTGAGGGTCTTTAGTCCAAGTCATCTATCTGACCACTCTTTTCGGCTTCTAGTATCGCATCTCGCAGTCTTATCATGGTTGAGGCTTTTATGCCATCGCAAGAGAATTCGCGTAAGACATCTTTGGCAGAACTCAAAAGAGCAGAAGCGATGCCATTATTCATGCGCTTCTCTCCGACAGACTGCATCCACATGGGCCAACAACTCGTGGCCCCCCGCCTTTACATGGATCGTGATTCCGCCCTCAATGCCGCAGAAGTAAGAGCGTTGAACTACAGCGAAGCCTTCCGGGATCTCAACCGTTTTACCTTCAACCGGGTTAGCCCAGGGAGCAAAGTCTTGAAGCTTCTCAACCACTCCGTCCGAAAGGCGGATAGCTGCGTAGTAGTTCCGAGTCCCGCCTCCCCAGTTCGTGTCATTGAAGAGAACCACGCCGGAATCATCCAAAAAGAATTTGCGTCCCATGTAGTCAGGGAAGGTTTGCTTAAGAATCTCCCGAACGGCCTTCGTCTTTGAAATCTTCGCCTTCGTCCCCGTCGTGGTCATGGTCAGCCTCCCTTTATCTCTGGCTACACCCATAGTTTATCATGAGATTGATGAATTACAAGTAAATGTGGTGTAACTTTTAAGTAAACTCGTTGAAAACGCTTGACAGGTAGCAATCTCAAGTCGTACATTAATACACATGACTGAGGCTGATGTCAGGAGCTACATGAACGCCCTCAAGCGAGAGCATCGCACAATGGGCCTAGAACGCCCCACGATGCTCAGGATTGCGTTTAATCCCGACGGAAGCCTTAAGCATGCCGAGATCAGAGGCGAGACGCAGCAGCTTTGGAAATGGCCTAAGAGCTACAAGTCAAAGGTCGTTGGCTATGAAGAGGCTGCTTTCAATGCTTTCAAGATCAACAGGCGCAGCGTTGAGAATGAGTGGAGATTGAGCCCTTTGGGGCAACAGATTTAGATAGCCATAGCCTTGCGCCAAGACCGCTTGCTCCGAGTGCGGAGCCATGAAAGACCAGGCCATTAGCGGTTAGAGTGCAGTCCCGGGCCAAAGAGAAGCCACGGACAGCAGCATGTCGTTAACGGAGGCCGCCCCTCCCAACGGACGATAGTCAGCGTACAGTCCGTATCTGTGTCGCAAGGCAAAGAACTCTCACCATGGAAAGCCAATGGCTGCGCTTTGTCCAAATGATGATGAGGGAGTTTCAATGGATCAACCCAACCATCAAGTGCCTAGTTTCCAGCTTAATGCCAAATTCAATCGCTTCGTTAGTCCATTACATCATCTGCTACATTAATGATTAGTTGATGTGAGTTATTGGGTTTTGGGTTGGGAGAGTCGCAACCCTGCCGATTGGCAAGCCAATTTCTGAGATTTCTCCTCGGATCAGCCAAAATGTTGATGAAAAGTGGTTATAACTAGCAGAGTAATAGGCTAAAGTAAAGCTGTTGATATACACTAAGTTTGAGTGCTAGTAATAACTGTAAAAATCAATAATATCATTACCTTTGAAATGTGTTATGTATTAACTAATTCTAATGTGCGTCGGCTTCATAACCATAGTTATCAGAAGTAAAGTTTATGTAACAACGATTAATTGGCAGACTGGCAGGGGATAGGGGTATACCAAGGGGAAATCATGGCGGGCAGCAATATTAAGGTTCCATATGCTTAGCATCCCATCCCAGCGTTCAGAAACATGCCCTAAGTGCAATCGGAATTGCACTGCGTGGAAATCTATTCAAACGCATTTCTATCCTAAGAAGAAAGGGAAAGAATGGGATATTTTTGAAGAGGGTGGTATTAAGAAAAAGAAATGCGCTAGATGTGAAAAGACTCATGAAATATCAGAGTTTTGGA
>Ga0070688_100000117_pt1 | contig 41642 bp, 40 predicted proteins | sample KBSS13HmetaG_FD_64679 | JGI IMG/M metagenome (GOLD analysis project Ga0070688, IMG submission 64679) | Switchgrass rhizosphere microbial communities from Kellogg Biological Station, Michigan, USA - KBS S1-3H metaG | ecosystem: Host-associated > Plants > Roots > Rhizosphere ...
AGGTGACGACGGCGTGGCGCAGCCCCATCGCCTTCACCTGGTTGGCGACGCGCAGCGGCTCCAGCGGGTCGTTCCAGGTCGGCTTGCCGGTCTGCACGTTGCAGAAGCCGCAGCGCCTGGTGCAGACGTCGCCCAAGATCATGAAGGTCGCGGTGCCGCGCTCCCAGCACTCGCCGACGTTCGGGCAGTTCGCCTCCTCGCAGACGGTGTGGAGGTTGTCGGAGCCGATCTTCTCCTTCAGCCGCCGGTAGTTCGGCCCGCCGGGCGCCGGCACCTTCAGCCACGGCGGCTTGCGGGCGCGGCGGAAGGGGACGGTGCCCTCAGCCGCGGCGGCGGTGCCGCCGGGCTTGGCGCGGGAGCGGGTGACGTGGATGCGTTGGGCGCTGGACACCGACGCCTACGTTAGCTGGCGCGGGGCGCCGTCCGGCGCGGGCTCAGCCGTTGATCGGCTTGACGCGCCAGCCGAAGCGGGCCGGCGTCGGATCGACGTTGCCGAAGCGGTCGATCGCCCGCACCTTGAACAGGTGCCTGCCCGGCTTCACCGTCCGCTGGAACGGGTTCGAGCAGCCCTTCCACTTCTTCCTGTCGAGCTTGCACTGGAAGTGCGACTGCGCCTCGGTCGAGGCGAAGCGGAATTTGGCCTTGGTCTTGAAAGTGACCCGCGGCGGGCCGCTGACGATGCGGGTCTGGGGCGCGCTCCGGTCGGTCGGACGCTCGCTCACGACCACCGCCGACCCGTTGCCCACAGGAGGCACCTGCAGCTCGAAGGCGCCGACGTCGGACCCGTCGCCGCCTTCTTTGTTGCTGACGTCCGGGAAGTCGCTGGGGCGGGGGAAGCCGCGCTGGTCGACGTCGCCGCCGAAGGAGTTCCCGCGGTCGATTGCGATGCTGCCGGGGAGGAGGGCGTGCGTCGGAGTGAGCCCGCCGTTGTCCTTCAACACGGGGTCGAGACCGGCAATCACTTCGACGAGGTCGCTGGATTGTTCGAACCCGCAGCTCCCGTCTTCGTCGAGGTTGAAGCCGCCGGAGACGAAATCTTCGCTTCCGGGCGCGCCACCGCCGCAGCTGTCCGCCCCGTCGAGCGGTTCGGCGAGGAGCGTGCCACGGACCGTGGTGCTGAGGGCGGAATAGAGGTTGGCGCCCAGCCCCAAGCCGGCGGAGGTCGCCGAGTTACGGGCGAGCGTGGAGGTGGCGAGCGTCCCTTCGTAGGTCTGGATCCCGCCACCCTGGGCGCGGACCTGAGGAGCCGCACCCTCCGCGACGACCGCGTTGCCGCTGATCGTGCTGCGGCTGACGGTCGCCGTGCTTCCCGCCAGCACCCCGCCACCCTGCGCCGTCGTCACCGTTCCGTCGCCGCTGGCTTCAGTGATATTGCCGCTGATCGTGCTGGCTTCGACAGTCAAGCTGCTCAGCGCCGCAACACCGCCTCCGAAGGCCGCGGTCAAGGCCGACCCCTCGCTTGCCCGGGCGACGTTGCCGGCGACGATCGTTTCGCGCAGGGTCAGCGGCCCTTCGCTGAAGATGCCGCCGCCTTCGACGAAGACGTTGGTGCCGGTTTCCGCCGCGGCTTCGCTGTCCTTGACGACGAGTCCGGTCAGGGTGAGGCTGCCTTCCGAGTTTCTGATTCCGCCTCCCCTGCCGAAAAGATCCCTTCCGTTGCTGACGGTGAGCCCGCTCAAGGCCGAGGATCCGGTGGCGGAAACGGCGAAGACCGGGAAGGCGGTGGAGTCGGCGCGGTGGACCTCCAGCAGATCGGCGCCTGGCCCGACGATCGAGATGGGGTCGAAGATGATCTGCAGCGGACTCTCCAGATTGATCGTCCCCGTCACTTCGATCGGGATCGAATCTGCCCCGGTATGGGCATTGGCTTCTTTGATTGACGCTCGCAGGGTGCCTTTGGTTTCCGAATCCGCGGTGCTCGTCACCGGGTAGGAGAGCGCCGAGGCCGAGGCGGCCGGCAGCAGGGTGAGCGCGGACACGGCGACGAGGAATAGGAGCGGACGGACGAGGCGGCCCATGGTCGCGGCAGCTTAAGCGGCAAGGTCGGCGGCGGCAACCGGGTCGCGGTCGAAGACGCCCGCGTAGGCGGCGACGAGGCGCTCGGCGAAGGCGTCGAGATCCTGCTCGGCGCCGAGCTCGCGCGAGAGCGAGGTCATCGCCACCCCCTCGATCCCGCAGGGGACGACCCACTCGAACGGCTGCAGGTCGTTGTTGACGTTGATCGCCAGCCCGTGGGTGGTCACCCCGCGGCTGACGTGGAGGCCGATCGAGCCGATCTTCCGCGTCCCCACCCAGACGCCGGTCAGGCCCTCGATGACGCTCGCCCGCACGCCGGCCTCGCCGAGCGCGGTGATCATCGTCCGCTCGAGACCGCGGACGTACTCGTGGACGTCGTCGCCGTAGCCGCGCAGCTGCACGATCGGGTAGGCGACCAGCTGGCCGGGCCCGTGGTAGGTGACGAGGCCGCCGCGGTCGGTGTCGTGCACTTCGATCCCCTGCGCTTCGTACCACTCGGCCCCCATCGGCAGCTCCTCCGGCCGCGAACGGCGCCCGCGGGTGTAGACGGGCGGGTGCTCTAGCAGCAGCAGGACGTCGCCGATCTCCTCCCGTTGCCGCCGCGCCTGCAGCTGCCGCTGCAGCTCCCAGGCCTCCGTATAAGGCACGGTTCCGCGACGAAGGACAAGGATCTCGTCGGACATTTCACAGATCGTTGCAGGAGGCGGCCCTATCCTGTGGGGGCCACCCATGGTCCAGTCCAAGCCGTTTCGACCCGATTGGCTCCCAGCCGTGGCGCTCAGCTCCGCGCTGGCGCTGCTGATGCTGCTCTGGAGCCCCCCCGTAGGAGACCTCGCCGCGCAGGTCTTCCGCACCGAGCTGTTCCACGAAGCGGGCCTCGCGATCTGGAACGGCAGCTGGTACGGCGGCCACTACACCCTCACCTACAGCGTCCTCTTCCCGCCGCTGGCGGCGCTGCTCGGGCCGCAGGTGGTGGGACTACTCGCGGTCGTCGCCTCCTCCTACCTCTTCGACCGCCTCGTCCGCGACCGCTGGGGGGTGGAGGCGCGCTGGGCGACGCTCTGGTTCGGCGCCGGCGTCGTCACCCTGCTCGCCGACGGCCAGCTCACCTTCGCCCTCGGCGTCGCCTTCGGCCTCGCGGCGCTGCGCTGCCTGCAGACCGGGCGCGGCCCGTTGGCGATCGCCGCCGCCGCGGCCTGCCCGCTCGCCAGCCCCGTCGCCGGCGCCTTCCTCGCCGGCGTCCTCCTGGCCGGGGCGCTGGAACCGGACCGGCGCGCCAACCGGCTCGCGATCGCCGCCGGCGCCCTCTCGCTCACCCTCGTCCTGGCGCCGAACCTCGCCTTCCCCGAGGCCGGCCACTTCCCCTTCGTCTTCTCCTCCTACGTCGCGATCCCGCTCTGGTGCGCCGGCGCCCTCGTCCTCACCCAGGGGGCGCGCGAGGAGGAGCGGCAGCTGCGCCGGGTGCTGGCCGCCTACGTCCTCGCCTCGACCCTGCTCTGGCTGACACCGAACGCGATGGGCGGCAACGCGGTCCGCCTCGGGGCGCTCTTCGGCGGCCCGGTTCTCGCCGCGGTCCTGCTCTCGCGGCGACCGCGGCCGACCGTCCCGACCTGGTTCTACGCGCCGCTCCTGGTCCTGGCGATCGCCGGCAGCCTCTACTGGCAGATGACCGCGAGCGTCACCCAGATCGCCCGCTCGGTCGGCGACCCCTCGACCGCCTCGGCCTACTTCCACCCGGTCGCCCGCTGGCTGCGCGCGCACGGGGGGGAGGGGATGCGGGTCGAGGTGCCCCCGACCCAGAACCACTGGGAGTCGGCCTACCTGGCGACGAAGTTCGAGCTCGCCCGCGGCTGGCTGCGCCAGCTCGACACCACCCGCGACGACCTCTTCTACGACGAGAAGAAGCTGACCGTCGACAGCTACGGCGCCTGGCTGCGCGCGAACGCGATCTCCTACGTGGCGCTGCCGGACGCGCCGCTCGACTACTCCTCGGTCGCCGAGCGCCGCCTCGTCCTCGGCGAACCCTCCTACCTGGACCTGCGCTTCCGCTCCGAGCACTGGCGCATCTACGAGGTCCGCGACCCGAAGCCCCTCGTCGCCCCGCTCGGCGGCGCCGCGGCAACCGTCAAGTGGTTCGGCCGCCAGGGCTTCGCCCTCGACGTCACCCGCCCGGGGGAGTTCCTCGTCCGCGTCAACTTCACCCCCTACTGGTCGATCGCCCGCGGCAACGGCTGCATCCTCCACCGCGGCGACTGGACCGTGGCCCGCGCCGCCCGCCCGGGCGTCTTCCGCGTCGCCGCCGACTTCAGCGTCGGCCGCGCCTGGAACGCGGTGACGGGGGCGAAGAAGACCTGCTGAGGCTGGACGGGGGCTAGGGCTGCCCCGGCGGCAGGCCTTCCTGCCGCATCCTCAACGCGAAGCCGAGGAATTCTTCCTGCCAGTCGAGCAGATGCTGTTTCTGTCCCGCGCCGCCGTCGGTCTCGGGAGAGGGCTCGCCGTCCCGCGCGCGCCGTCGCTGCCGCGCCTTCGTCCGCCAGTTGACAAGCCGCTCGCGCACCTCGTCGATCTGCGCCTGCAGCCGCTCGCGGTCGAGCGCCTCCGGGCGCGGCCGCTCCTCGAGCAGGGCGCCGAGGTGGGGCGCTCCGTGGACGCGCCCCGGCATCTTCGCGATCGCTCCCTCCGGGTCGGCCGCGAAGCGCCGCAGGATCGTCGCGATCAGCGAGGTGTGCTCGAACACCTCGTGGCAGGCGCCCCGCTTCACCCGCGGGCCGATTACCAGCGCCGGCACCCTCACCCCGAGCGTCTTGTACTTGCCGGGGTCGCCGGCCGGGACGGGCGGGGGCACGACGTGGTCGTAGAAGCCGCCGTGCTCGTCGTAGGTGACGATCAGGAGCGTGTCCTTCCAGTTCGGGCTGTTGACCAGCGCCTCGTAGGTCTCCAGCACCAACCCTTGCCCCGCCCGCACGTCGGACGGGGGATGGTCGTCGTTGGAGTTCGGGTCGAGGACCTTGAGGTCGACGAAGTTGGGGTCGATCCAGGAGACGTCGCGCAGCTGTCCTTTGGCGGCGTCGTCGAGGAAGCTGTCGTGGAGGTCGACGATCGCCGCCTCGGCCGCTTCGGTGATGAGGCTGACCCGCTTGCGGTCGAAGTAGGTGAAGTTTTCGCGGTGGGGCGCATGGAAGTTGCGGTAGGTGCTGTCGACGCCGCGCAGGGTCCCCGGGTCGTGCGAGTACCAGCGCCACTGCCTCTCTTTCAGCTGCTGCGTGAAGGCAGGCAGGTCGTAGATCGGCGCGCTCGCGAGCTGTCCCAGGCCGGGTACCCGCCGCAGCCGCCGCATCAGCTTTCCCAAGAAGTTGGTCCCCTTGCTGATCGGGTCCCCCTCCTGGCCGGTGATCGAGTAGAGACGGTTCGGCCAGGTGTCGCCCGGGATCGAGGAGTGCCAAGCGTCGCAGACGGCGTACTCGCGACCGAGCAGGTCGTAGACCGGCAGGTGGCGCTCGCTGTAGTAGCCCATCGGCAGGCCGCGGTACTCGGCCGGGACCGCGATCGGTTGGCCGCCCTTCTTGCGACCGAGGAAGTTCTTCACGTAGCCGCCGGGCGTTTGCCCGTGGAAGCTCTTCAGCTGCTCGGCGACGCAGTCGGGCCCGTGGCAGGGGTCGAGGATCTTGCCGCTGCGGTCCTGTGGCGGGTGGAAGCTCGTCTCTTCGTCATCCCATTCGAAGGACGGATAGGCGTTGCCCTGCTCGTCGTAGTTGACCTCGCCGCCGCGGAGGCCGCGCAGCCCCTCGACCCCGCCCTGCTTGCCGAGGAAGCCCAGCATCTGGTCGAAGGAGCGGTTCTCCATCATCAGCACGACGATGTGCTTGACGCCCCGTAGGCGGCGCAGCGCCTCGTCCTCCGTCACCTCCGCAGGATCGCCTGGCCCCGGGGGAGGAATCAACCTTTCCCTCCCCGTTTGGGAGGGTGGAGGTCTGGCGGATCACCCCCGGATCCACCGCCGTCGCCATTACCGCCCCCGCTTGCCGCCGCGGCAACCTCCTTGGCGGTATTGGCCGTGGCCTTGATGCCCAGGTAGGCGGTGACCATCGTCGAGATCACCCCGAACGCCGCGGTGGTGATGGCGGTCGTGGATTCGTCGTCCCCCAGGACGATCGCAGCGGCGACGGCAAGGCCGACGACTCCGACGATCGCTGCGATCACCGCGAGCAAGCCGGTCCACGCCCGCGTTTTCTCGACGCCGTCCGTCACGTCTAGGACCTTCGCAGACTCCGTCTGACTACACAGGAGTTCTTTATAAAATCACAGGTTTTCCTATGAAGGCGTACCGAAAAGGCGCGAGAAGGAGCTCAGAGGGCGCCCGCGAGCGTGGCCAGCGCCGCGCTCACCACATGCTCCTCGTGGGGGATCGCCGCCTGCTCGAGGCGTTTGGAGTACGGCATGTGTACGTCGGCGCCGGTCACCCGCTGGACCGGGGCGTCGAGGTAGTCGAAGGCCTGCTCGGTGATCAGCGTCGCGAGGTTGGCGCCGACGCCGCCGTGGGGCCAGCCCTCCTCGACGATCACGGCGCGGTTGGTCTTGCGGACCGAGGCGAGGATCGTGTCGAGGTCGAGCGGGCGCAGGGTGCGCGGGTCGATCACCTCGGCCTCGACGCCGTGCTCGTGGGCGAGCTGGGTCGCGGCGCTCTCGGCCACCTGGGCCATCTTCAGCACCCCGACGATCGTCACGTCGCCGCCCTCGCGGCGCACCGCCGCTTCGCCGAAGCGCAGCGGCTCGGTGCCGTTCTCGCCCTCGGGCACCTCGCCGCGCACCCCGTAGAGGCTCTCGTGCTCGATGAAGACGACCGGGTTGTCGTCGCGGATCGCCGCCTTCAGCAGCGCCTTGCCGTCGGCGGGGGTGGAGGGGCAGGCGACGAGCAGCCCCGGCACCTGCAGGTAGAGGGCCTCGAAGCTGTGGGAGTGGGTGGGGCCGAGCTGGTGGCCGCCGCCGCCCGGCATCCGGATCACCATCGGCACCCTCGCCTGGCCGTTGAACATGTAAGGGATCGCGGCGGCGTGGTTGACGATCTGGTCGAGCGCCAGGAGGCTGAAGTTGACCGTCATCAGCTCGACGATCGGGCGCAGGCCGTTCATCGCCGCGCCGACGCCGGTGCCGACGATCGTGTTCTCGGAGATCGGCGTGTCGCGGACGCGGCGCTCGCCGAACTCCTCCAGCAGCCCCTCGGTCACCTTGAAGGCGCCCTGGAAGACGCCGACGTCCTCGCCCATCACGAAGACCGCCTCGTCGGCGCGCATCTCCTCGGCCATCGCGTCGCGCAGCGCCTCTCGCATCCGCAGCTGCGCCATCAGTCTTCGTCCTCCTCGCCGGGGGAGACGTCGCGGTCCGGTGCTTCGATCTGCTCCTCGACTCCCTCCTGGACGTCGCCCTGCGCGGCCGGGTTCGGCCGCGGTCCCTCCGGCCGGCCGGCGTAGGCGGCGCCGGCCTCGGCCAGCTCGCGGGCGGCGTCGGGCATCTCGGCCTCGTCCTCGCCGCGGTGCGGCTCGGGGCTGCGCTCGTCGACCGCGTACCAGCCGCCCGGCTCGGTGCGGGTGTAGAGGTTTTCGTACATCGTGTCGAGCGCCGGCTCCGGCGAGCTTTCCGCGAACTCGACGGCGGCTTTCACCGCCTCCTCGGCCGCTTCGCGCGCCTGCTGCACCTCGCGCTCCCCCAGCACCCCGGCCGCTCGACAGCGCTTCGCAAAGCTTTCAATGGGGTCTTTCTCCTGCCACTCCTCGACCTCCTCGCGCTCCCGGTAGACCTCGGGATCGGCGGCCGAGTGGCCTTTGTAGCGGTAAGTGAAGGCCTCGAGCAGGGTCGGCCGCTGCTCCTCGCGCGCCTGCCGGATACCCTCGGCGACCCCCTCGCGGACCTCGACCACGTCCATCCCGTCGATCCGCTCGCCGGGGATGCCGTAGCCCTCGGCCTTCTTCGAGAGGTCGGTCTGGGCCGAGTGGCGCTCGACCGAGGTCCCCATCCCGTAGAGGTTGTTCTCGACCAGGAAGAGGACCGGCAGCGTCCACAGCGCCGCCAGGTTCATCGTCTCCCCGAAGTTGCCGGTGTTGGAGGCGCCGTCGCCGAACATGCAGACGGTGACCGCGTCTTCGCCCTTGTACTGGGAGGCGAGGGCGATCCCGGCGGCGATCGGCAGGTTGCCGCCGACGATCCCGTAGCCGCCCATGAACCGCTTCTCGGCGTCGAAGATGTGCATGCTGCCGCCGCGCCCGCCGCTGGTCCCGTCGACCCGGCCGAAGAGCTCCGCCATCACCCGCTTCGGCTCGGTGCCGCGGGCGATCGCGTGCCCGTGGGTGCGGTAGGTGCCGATCAGGAAGTCTTCGGGCCGCATCACCGAGGTGGTGCCGACGATCGTCGCCTCCTCGCCGATCGCCAGGTGCAGGAAGCCGCCGGCCCGGGCCCGCTGGTACTGGCGCCCCGCCTCCTCCTCGAAGCGGCGGATCAGCGCCATCCGCGCGAGCAGCTCGTAACAGGTGGCGGCATCAGGCAGATCTGCCATCGAGTTCACCTTAGATGACTACCCGTGTCGGTTTTTGCGTCCACATGGGACCAAAACTCGACACGCCCCTAACGTCCCGCCGCCTCCACCGCTTCCTCGAGGCGGTCGTCGCCCCAGAAGACCTCGCCGTCGACGACCACGCTGGGGACGCCTTCGACGCCGAGGTCGCCGGCGCGGTCGGTCGCCTCCCGCAGCGCGCTCTTCACGCCCTCGGTTTCGACCGCTTTCAGCAGCGCCCGCGGGTGCAGCTCGCAGGCGGCGCCGGCGATCGCGACGTTGTCGACGTCGGTCAGGTCCCGCCCCGCGGCGAACGCCTGGCGGAAGGCGGCGAGGGAGAAGGAGACCACGCGACCGGTCTGCTTGGCGAAGGTCGCCGCCCGCATCGCCACCAGCCCGTTGCCGGGCCAGGGCTTCGGCCAGGCGATCGGCGGCAGCCCGTACTCGGCAGCGCGCCGCTCGACCTCCGCCATCCCCTCGGCCCGGGCCGGCGTTTCCGACCAAGAGCCACGGTTGAAGCGGTGGAAGAGCCCGCCGAGCAGGACCGGCTGCCACTCCGGCTGCTCCAGCTCCGCCTCGGCGAAGAGCCCGCTGATCCGCTCGGCCGAGAGGTACGCATAAGGCGAGCCGAGGTCGTAATAGAAGGTCGCACGAGCCACGCCGCGATTATCGCCTGTTCCTTTTCGTTGCTATGGACCGATAAGGAACAGGCGAGGGCTTGGGCGCCGAAGTCAACTGTTCCTTCTCGTTCCTATTCACGGAAAAGGAACAGACGAATGATCAGGCGTGGATCGCCCAGCCGTCGACGGCTCGGGCCGCGTCCAGTACCGCCTCCGACACCGTCGGGTGGGGGTGGACGATCCGGGAGAGCTCCTGGTAGCCGCCCTCCAGCGCCTGGGTCGCGACCAGCTCGGCGATCATGTCGCAGGCGCGGTTGCCGACGATGTGGGCGCCGAGGACCTCGCCGTACTTGGCGTCGACGACGAGCTTGACGAGGCCGTCTTTGTCGTCGTAGACGACGCCCGCACCCTCGCCGGCAATTTTCTGCTTGCCGACCTCGACCTCGTGGCCGGCCTCTTCGGCCTGCGCCTGGGTAAGGCCGACGCTGGCGACCTGCGGCTGGCAGAAGGTGGCGCCGACGATCTGGCTCTGGTCGACCGGGTGGGTCTCGACCCCGGCCGCTGCCTCGACGGCGATGACGCCCTCCTCGGAGGCCTTGTGGGCGAGCGCCTTCTGGTTGACGAGGTCGCCGATCGCGAAGACCTTCTGGTTCGTCGTCCGCTGGAACTCGTCGACCTTGATTTTGCGGCCGCCCTCCTCGAGCTGGACGCCCGCCTCCTCGAGCCCGAGCCCGTCGACGTCGGGGGCGCGGCCGCCGGCGACGCAGAGGTAGTCGACCTCGGTCGAGTTGTCCCCGTAGGTGAGCTTGACGCTGCTCTCGCCCGCCTCGACGTTCTCGACAGGGGCGCCGGTCGAGATCTCGATCCCCTGTTTCTTGAAGACGCGTTCGACGACTTTGGCGATGTCCTTGTCCTCGGCCGGGAGGATCTGGTCGAGCATCTCGATCAGCAGCACCTCGGTGCCGAAGCGCGCGTAGGCCGAGGCGAGCTCGGCGCCGGAGGCACCGGCGCCGACGACGGCGATCCGGTTCGGCCTCTCGGGCAGCGACCAGGCGCCCCAGGTTTCGACGACGCGGCCGCCGAACTCGACGCCGGGGATCGGCAGCGCCACCGAGCCCGTCGCCAGCGTCACCGCCTTCGCCTCGTAGACCTCGTCGCCGACCTTGACGTTGCCCTCGGCGGTCAGCGAGCCGTCGCCGTGGATGAACTCGATCTTGTTTTTCTTCCAGAGCCCTTCGACGCCGCCGGAGAGCGTCGCCGAGACGTCCTCGCGGCGTTTGTGCAAGGCGCCCCAGTCGAGCTGGACGTCGTTGCCGACGACGCCGAGCTCGGCAGAGGACTGCGCCTCGTGGAATATCTCGGCCGTCCGCAGCACCGTCTTCGCCGGGATGCAGGCGTAGTTGAGGCAGCGCCCGCCGGCTTTGTCGCGCTCGACGACGGCGGTCTTCTGGCCCAGCTGCGCGGCGCGGATCGCGGCGACGTAGCCGCCGGGCCCCCCGCCGATGACGATCTGGTCGAAGGATTCGGCCATGTCTGCTGAGCCTATATAAGGCGGGCGCCCGGCATGGCGACGTCTGTCACTCCCGCGGCAGCCGGGTCGGCATCTGGATCCGCGCCATCGCCTTGACCATGAAGTAGAAGAAGGCGCCGGCGGCGGCGAGGAGGGCAAGCGTGCCGAGGATCTGGCCGACGCTGGAGGCGCCGATGACGAGCCCGAAGAAGGCGCTGAAGAGGACGACGACCAGGATCAGCTGAAAGCCGAGCACCGCCCAGTAGCGGGCGTGCCACATTCCCCAGGCCATCATTCCCATGATCACGGCCGGGGCGATGACCTGCGGCAGCCGCGCCTCTTCGCCGTTGACCTCGACCCCGGCGGCGTAGCCGACGACGATCGAGAGGGCGATCAGCGCCGCGACGACGGCGCCGATGGTGACGACGGTCGGCCGCTCGCCCTCGGCCAGCGGCTCGAGCGCTTCCCGCGCTTCCTGGTTGCGCTGCTCGGCCTTGGCGTAGCCGCGCGCCATCGGGTGCTCCTTGGTGCCCCCGGCACCGCGCCGCTTGCGCTTGGCGGGCTGCTCAGCCACCGGGCGCGATCCCCTTCTCGGCGCCGGCGAAGGCCTGGCGCAGCTCGGTCGCCGCGGCGGCCGGGTCGGCGGCGTCGCGGATCGCCCGCACCGCGCAAAGCCGCTCGGCCCCGGCCCGGACGACGTCGGCGGCGTTGCCGGTGTCGATGCCGCCGATCGCGAAGAAGGGATGCGGCGCGTTCGCGGCCGCGTGGGCGATCAGGTCGAGCCCGACCCCGGGGCGCCCCGCTTTCGTCGGCGTCTCCCAGATCGGCCCGACGCTTATGTAGTCGACGGGCCGCCCGGCGCTGGCGGCGACCTGCTCCTCGGAGTGGGTCGAGAGGCCGACGATCGCGTCCGGACCCATCAGCTCCCGCGCCCGCTCGGCGCTGACGTCGTCCTGGCCGACGTGGACCCCGTCGGCGTCGCAGGTCCGCGCCAGCTCCGGGTCGTCGTTGAGGATGAAGAGGGCGCTGAAGGTGTCGGCGACGCGGCGGAAGGTGCCGGCGGCGCGCTCGATCTCCTCCCGGCCGAGCTCCTTCTCGCGCAGCTGGACGATGTCGGCGCCGCCGGTCAGCGCCGCCCGCAGCAGCGCTTCCAGGTCGGTGCCGGGACGGGCGTCGCAGACGAAGTAGAGGCGGGCGGTCCGCAGGCGCTCGCGCCGCAGCGGGCCGTCGCCCTCGGGCAGGGACAGGCTCATGCCCGGATTATGGCGAGGCGGGTCGTCCGGGCCCTCTCGCCGACCGCGCCCGAGGGGTAGCATCGGGGGAGCACGGGAGCCCGCGAGGGCTGAGAGGGTGGCATCGAGGCCACCGACCGTTTCGACCTGATCCGGGTAATGCCGGCGGAGGCAAAAGCGTGAGCGAGAAGCGCGGTTTCGATCTTGTTGTCGTTGGCGGCGGAGTCATCGGGCTCAGCTGCGCCTGGCGCGCGGCCCAGCGCGGGGCGCGGGTGGTGGTGCTGGAGCGCGGGGAGCCGGGCCAGGGCGCGACGCGGGTTGCGGCGGGGATGCTGGCGCCGGTGGGGGAGCTGACCTTCGGCGAGCCGGAGCTGCTGGAGCTGACCCTGGCGGCGGCGAAGCTGTATCCGGGGTTCGTGGCTGAACTTGAGGAGGCGACGGGAGAGAGCACCGGTTACGAGCAGCTGGGAGCGCTGCACGTCGCCCTCGACCGCGACGAGGCGGCGCAGCTGCGGCGGGTCCACGACCTGCAGCGCTCGCTCGAGCTGGAGGCGGAGTGGCTGCCGCCGCGCCGCTGCCGCGACCTGGAGCCGGGGCTGACGCCCTCGTTCCACGGCGGCGTCCTCGCGGCGGGCGAGGCGGCGGTCGATCCGCGGCAGCTGACGCGGGTGCTGCTGGCGGCGTGCGAGATCGCGGAGGTCGAGTTGCGGACCGGGGCGGGGGTGGTCGACGGCGTCTTCGAGGGGGAGCGGCTGGCAGGAGTGAAGACCGCGGCCGAGGAGATCCGCGCGGACCACGTCCTCCTCGCCGCCGGCGCTTGGTCCGGCACGGTCGAGTGGCTTCCGGAGGAGGCGCGGCCACCGGTGCGGCCGGTGAAAGGGCAGGTGGTCGAGCTGCGCAGCCGCAGCGGCGAGCCTCCCGCCCGCCACATCCTCGCCTCCGAGCGCGTCTACCTGGTGCCGCGCTCAGACGGCCGCCTCGTCATCGGCGCCACCGCCGAAGAAATGGGCTACGACACCGCTGTCACCGCGGGCGGCGTTCACGAGCTCCTGCGCGAGGCCTACCGCCTGCTGCCGGACGTCGCCGAGATGGAGTGGGTTGGCGCCACCGCCGGCCTCCGCCCGGGAACCCCGAACAACCTCCCGTTGGTCGGCCCCGGCCCGATCGAGGGCCTCGTCCTCGCAACGGGCCATCACCGCAACGGCATCCTCCTGGCGCCGCTGGCAGCCCAAGCCGTGGCGGAGCACCTAGGCGGCGTTCGTCCTTTCATGGGCATATCCGGGGTAAAGGACGAACGCGCTGTTACGGGAGTGGGACGGAACTCATGAGGATCGAGCTGAACGGGGCTTCGCACGAGTTGCCCGCGGGCGCGACGCTCGACATCGCGGTCCGCGCTTCCGGCGCCGCGGAGGGGGGACGCGGCGTCGCCGTCGCCCTTGACGGCGAGGTGATCCCGCGTGGGGAGTGGGAGGCGACGCCGCTGCGCGAGGGGCAGGCCATCGAGGTGCTGGCGGCGATCCAGGGCGGTGCCGAGACCTGGGAGCTCGGCGGTCGCGAGTGGGGCTCGCGGCTGATCGCCGGCACCGGCGGCTTCCGCTCGCTGGAGCAGATGGAAGCGGCGCTGCGCGCCTCCGGCACCGAGATCGTCACCGTCGCCCTGCGCCGCATCGACCCCGCCGCCGAGGGCTCGGTCCTCGACGTGATCGACCGCCTCGGCCTCTTCGTCCTCCCCAACACCGCCGGCTGCTACACCGCCCGCGACGCCGTCCGCACCGCCAAGCTCGCCCGCGAGGCCTTCGCGACCGATTGGGTCAAGCTCGAGGTGATCGGGGACGACCGCACCCTCTACCCGGACGCGGTCGAGCTCGTCGACGCCGCTGAGGTGCTCGTCGCCGACGGCTTCACCGTCCTCCCGTACACCAACGACGACCCGATCCTCGCCCGCCGCCTCGAAGAGGCCGGCTGCGCCGCGGTGATGCCGCTGGGCTCGCCGATCGGCTCCGGCGCCGGCATCCGCAACCCGTACAACATCGCGATCATCACCGAGCGCGCCCAGGTCCCGGTCATCCTCGACGCCGGCATCGGCACCGCCTCCGACGCCGCCCAGGCCCTGGAGCTCGGCTGCGACGCGATCCTCGCCGCCAGCGCCATCTTCGGCGCCGAGGACCCCGTCGCGATGGCGACCGCCCTGCGCCGGGGCGTCGAAGCCGGCGACCTCGCCCGCCGCGCCGGCCGCATCCCCCGCCGCACCCACGCCGAGGCCTCGACCGCCTACGAGGGACTGCCGGACCTCTCCTGAAGCTCCCGGCACGGCACTCAACCTCCCTCTACCATGGGCACTTCGCCCCTGTAGCTCAGCTGGTTAGAGCGGCGGCCTTTTAAGCCGCGCGGCGCGGGTTCGAGTCCCGCCGGGGGCACTAGGAGTTCCAAGTTCGAACCGCCCTCAAAATGAGAGGATTTGGGACCAACCGCGATTTTTTCCAGCCTCCCCGGCAGCTTCTCGTCAACCAGTCCGCGGAACTCGTCGGTTAGCTCTGAGCCTTTGACGCCCTCGACTCCAACGAGGAGCCTCTTGAAGATCGCTTGATTGAATCGACGCCGCGTTTCCGGATCGACCTTGGTATAGCTGGCGGGCAGATCGCTCAACAGTTTCACCGCTCCTTCTAAGCCCTCATCGGACTTGCCGAGGTCGGCTTTGGCCTTCGCCAGCTTCCCCTTCGCGGCGGCAAGGGAAGACTGCAACTCGGTCTGCTGGGCCTCAAGCACGTCGAGGGGAATCGCCTCCGGGTTTGCCAGCCGGTCGGCGACCAAGCGGCCGCGCCTGGCTTCGATCTGCTCAATCTCGCGTTGGCACCTCGCGGCGTGCTCCCGCTGGTGCTCGGTGAGCAACCCGAATTGCTCGATCAACTGCGGCTTGACAGCGGCGGCACGCTCGGCCAACTGCGCCACCTGCTGGCGGTGGTAGAGAGTGACTTCCTTCTCAAGCCATTCGGCCGGGAGATATGGCAGATCGCATCCCGTGCCCCGATGCCGACCAGCGCACATGAAGTAGTCGTACTCGCCGCCGTTGCCGGTGACCTTCGTGAACAGGAGCCGTTCGCCGCAGAGTTCGCAGAAGACCGATCCCTTGACGTAGTGCTGATGCCGCCAGGAGCTATCGCGGCCCTCAGAGCGGCCATCGAGGATTTGCTGGACGCGATCGAATAGCTCGTCGGAGACAAGCCGGGGATGGGTTCCTTCGTATTCGACGCCCTTCCAGACGACGACGCCCTTGTAATAGGGATCGCGGAGGAGGCGATGCAGCGCCGAGCGCCCGACTTTGCCGGGAGCCCGCCCGCCCGGATTGCTCCGCAGGCCGCGTTCATACAACTCCTCGACTAACCCGCGCAGCGACCACTCGGCCGTGGCGAAGGCTTGGAAGGCGTACTGCATGTGATGGGCGCGGTCGGGGTCAAGCTCGACGTAGCGGATCGAGTTCCGGCCTTCCATCCGTTGCTTGTTGAGATAGCCGAGCTTGGTGCGGGTCGGGGTGCCGCCGAGTTCAGCCTTCTTGCGGAGCCCGTCCTTGATCTTGATCGCGTCGTTGCGTGAGCGATAGGCGTTGACGCCGGCAAGGACCGCCATTTGCAGCAGCCCCGCCGGGGTGTTGTCGATCTTCTCCGTGGCGGAAATCAACTCCGTGCCGACAGCGCGCAATTCCGCGTAGGTCTGAAACTGCGTCAGCTCGTCGCGGACGAAGCGGTCCAGCATGTAGACGATGAAGTAGTCAATCTCGCCGTCCTCTTTGACGAAATCCAGCGCTTCGCGGAGCGTCCGGTACATGCCGTTGGCCGCGCTCTCGGCAGGGGCGACGAACTCCCGCACCACTTCCGCCTCACGCTTTGCCGACTCCTCGTAAACCCGGTCGCGCTGGTACTCAAAGGAGTACCCCTCTTCGGCTCCGGCCCGCTTCGTCTGCCCGTCGCTGGACACTCGCAGCAGGACAACGGCGCGCCTCATCGGATCGCCTCCGGCTCCAAGAGACCGAGTTGATCGAAGCGGTAGCGCATGGCCGGGGCGCTGACCCGAAAGCGCCGAGCGAGAACTCGAGGATCGCGGAACCCCTCGTCATAGAAGCAGCGCTTGAGCCAGGTGCGGGGCATCGTCAGGCAGGCGGCGAAGTAGTCGGCTGCCCGTTCGGCGGCTTGCTCTGCGGTGCCGTACCGCGAGTCCTTGTAGATCGCTTCCCGCATCGGGTGGTCGATCAAATGCTTGAGTTCGTGGGCGAGCGAGAAGACCTGCCGCCCCCGGCTGTCGTTGCTGTTGATGAGGATGCGCCACTTGCCGCGCCGCCAACTGATCGCGCCGGAGAGGTGGCGGGCGGGCAGGTAGTAGACCTCGACTCGCGGCAGCGCCGCGACGGCTTCGACCGGGAAGGGCGGCTCGGTGATCCTCAGCCGCGAAAGGAGACGGTGTGCCTGACGCTCTGCGATAGATCGCGCCTCCCAAGGCGCGAGCGGCCGTTGCGGGCAGAGCAGGCGGCACTCGGCAACAGCACTCCTCATCGCCTCCCTCCCTTCTTGCGGCGTTCGGCTTTTTCGGTCTGCTCAAAGAGCCGCTTGGCTTCTTTCAGCCTGCGGTCGGAGGCACCGGGGAACTTGAGGCGGAAATACGGCTCGGGGTCGGGCAGCAGGTCGGGGTCATAGCCCGCCTTCTCAAATAGCTCCTCATAGCTCACTTCAAGCGCTTGCGCCAATGGCTCCAACTGGCTGACGCTCGGCAGGAACTTGCCGGTCTGCCAGTAATGGAGAGCAGAGCGACTCGTTCCGACCTTCTCCGCGAGCGCTTCGACGGTGAGGCCAACCGCTTTGCGGCGCTCGATGAGGTACTGACCGAATTGTGAGTTAGAAGCCATGATGAATTGCTCAACTGTTGAACATTGTCTCGCTGATTGGAAGCGGCTGCAAGAAGCCAAGCTGTGAAAAGCGGGGCGACCTGAACGCATGAATGTGTGTCCAGGCCGCCCGCATGACTACGCCTTGAGGGCTTCGATCTTGGACTCGATTTCGGCCTTGCGGTCTTTGGCGCTGTCTTTCAGCGCTTCGTACTCCGCTCCGGCCTCGTCGGCCCTCTCCCTCGCCGCGTCTACCTCGTCGTCGATGGCGTCGCGAGCTTTCTCCAGCGTGGCGATGGCTTGATCCACCGCTCCGTCCGGGGTCGTCTCCTGAACGCGGGTCCGGGTGATCCCAAGCTCCTTTCGGGCCTGGTATTCCGCCCCGCGGATCGAGCTCGGCTTCATGTCGAACTCTTTGCCGACGATCACCTGGGCGTCCTTCTTGGTGACGCCTTGCTCTTTTACGACCGCTTCGACGCGCTCGTAGATTTCCTGGTTCTTGCTCTTGTCGCTCACCAGAAACCTCCTTCGGTAGTGGATGGCTTTGGCGGCGAGCAGAAAGGCGTGCACACCCTTCCGCCCGCCGTGGAGCCGTCCACCCCCGCCGACCCTGCGCTACAGTGATTTCCGGCGTGACAGGCCTCATGGCGAGGCTTGGCAACGCAAGGCATGGGGTCGGCATCCGCGAATGTCGGCCAGAGGGGGACCCGGCAGATGGCTGGGTCCTTCGTCTTTTCAAGGTCCGCATCCCGACCTCCGCAGCCGCCGCTTGGCGAAACGGGTGAAGGTGGGATTCAGTTCGATGCCGAGGAAGTCGCGGCCGAGCCGGTTGGCGACGACGCCCACGGTGCCGGTGCCGAAGAAGGGATCGAGGACGACGCCGGGGCGGCTCGGCGCGAAGCAGTCGCAGCGGCGAAGCCCGCCGACGCGGCGGACCTGGATCACGCCCTCGCTGGTGCGGCGTCGGATGATCCGCGTCGGCCGGGTCCAGGCGCGGTCGCATTGCACGCAGATCCGCTCCGGGCAGGATGCGAGTATCGGCCGCTCGATCAACGACTGGGGGAAGGTGGCCTGGTGGCCGAGCCGGTCGACGGCCGTAGCCATCGTCCACACGTCGCCGGGGTTCTTGCCGCGAGGGTTGCCGACCTGGCCCGCTGCGCGGAGCTTGCCGAGCCCGTCGTTGTGGCCCTGGTAGAGGCGGCCGAGACTCGACGGCGAGGGTTGGCCGATCCGACTCGCCGAGCGGTGCGGAACGCGGATCGCGTCGAGGTCGAAGAAGTAGCTCGGCTCCTTCGTCGCGAAGATCACCACCTCATAGGTCGGGCTGAGGCGGTCGGCCGCGCTCTGCGGCATTGGGTTCGTCTTCTGCCAGATCGCAACGTTGCGGACGATCCAACCATCCTCGGCGAGTGCCAGCGCGACCCGCTGCGGCGCGAGCAGCAAACCCTTGGCGGGTGCGCCCTGGCGGGGGTGGCGGGAGTGGGCATCGCCCAGGTTCAGCCACAGCGAGCCGGTCGTTTTCAGCAGCCGCCGGACCTGGCGCAGGATCGCCCGCAGGCTCTCGACGTACTCGGCAACGGTCGGCTCATGGCCGAGTTGACCGGCGCGGCCGTAGTCGCGGAGCGCCCCGACGTAGGGCGGGCTGGTGATGCAGGTGTCCACCGACTCGGGCAGCAGGTCCGCGAGCGCCCGCCGAGCGTCGCCGGTGATGATCGTGTTGCGCGGCAGCACCTTCACGGCCTGCCCCCGATCAGCACGTCAACGAGATCACCGGCAAGAACGACCTGCCAGAGCGGCCACGTCTCCGTCGGCTGGTTCGTGAACAGATCGACCAGGACCGCCTTCCGCTCCTCACTCGGGACAGCGAAGACGACCTTGGGGAAGTAACCCCGACGCTCCTGCTCACGGCCGGTCTCCCAATACTGGCGATAGGCCCGCAGCTTCACCGTGAGCGTTGAGCGCGACTCCGTGTCTCGGTCGATCTCCACGAAGGCGGCGCGTTCGACCTCGCCGACACCGAGCCGCACGAAGGCGTCGGGCTTGAGATAGGCGGTACCGCCGTGGGCGCTGGTGAAGCGTCGCCATGACAGAGGCTCGGCGTCGAAGTCGAGGATCTCCACCGCCCCGGCCCGCTCGCGTTGGGAGAGGCGCGCGAAGACCTCGGAGACGGCGAGCCGGTGCGCGAGGAAGGAGAGCGAGACCGACCACGGCCGCCGCCGATGATGGCCGCCGGCAGGGCCGCAGGAAGAAGCAAGCCGCTGGCCGATGGCATCCAGGGACCAGACCGCCGCCTTGGAGCCAGCGCGGACGCCGCCTACCTGTCGCTCCAGCTTGACGACGACCTGGCGGGCGGCGAGCGAGCCCAGGAGCGAGGGAGCCTGGCGAGCTGCGGACCTTGGCGTCAGGTCGGAGAAGTGGATGCGGCGTAGCTGCTCGGTGGTGGCGACTCTGAGCCGATCGAGGGTGTCGATGATGGCCCGCTCCCTGGGCGTCAGGGTTTCCTCGAGGTGGGCTAGTCGCTTCTTGCTGGCATAGCGCCGAGTCATCGGTTCCTCCACCGTTCGGGGGCAACAGTCGTTGCGCGATCCGACCCGTGCGCGGCATTAGGGCTCGCGATGCGCCCGCGCCTCGCAGACGCGAAATGAAGGGCGAGCCGAATCACGCGACCCTCCGTCGCTCACCGACCGGAGCGCTCCTGCGGGAGCCCTGGACGCGCTTCCTGATCGCGGCATCGACGTCAGCGGCACTCTTGCCGTAGCGCTTGCGGGAGGCGGCGCGGACCTTCCCGGCCGAGCCGAGCGGATCGGGAGCCGGACGGGTGCGGAGACTCGCCGGAGGCGCGACGGCCGAGCCGACCGAGACGGCCGCGTAACCCTCAAAGGGCCCGAGCCCTTGGAGGTCCTCGGCGCTCAGGTAGGGACGGAACTCCCGGGCGAAGGTGGCCGCGTCGGCGGCGGTCGTCTGCATGACGAGCCGCGAGCGGCAGTTGGCGAGAACCGCCTGGCGGGTCTCGGGATCAAGCTGGGCTAGGTGCTGGTGGGCCAGCGTCCAGCCGACCCGGTAGCCCCGGCTCTGCGCGACCGCTTCGGAGAAGACCGGCGAGAGCGCGGCGAGGTCTTGGAACTCGTCGCACATCACCGTCGCGGGGCGGCGGTCGGTCGGAGCGAGGGCGGCGCGGGCCTGGATCGCGGTCCAGAGCCGGGAGACCATCGCCGCGCCGATCAAGGCGGCGGCGTCCTTGCCGAGCAGCCCCTTGGCGAGGTTGACGAGGACGATCTTCCCGCCTTCCAGGGCGGCGCCCAGGTCGAGCCCGTCGGCCTGGCCGATCACGGCGCGCACGCGGCGGCGCATCGTGTAGCTGCGGAGCTTGTTTGAGAGCGGCGCGATCGCCTCGGCCTGGGCGGCGGGAGACAGCGACCCGTACCAGGCCCAGAAGGACTCAAGCACCGGCTCCTCCAGGCCGCCGACGAGCTTTTGGCGGAAGGCCGGGTTCGTCAGCAGCGGCTCGACCTCGCAGAGGGTGAACCCGCCCTTGGCGGTGAGCGTGGTGAGGCAGGCCCGCAGAATGTCCTCGGATCGCGGGCCGAGTCCCGCCGCGCCGTAGCGGTGGCGAAGCTCCGAGACGACGTGATCCACAACAAGGTCCGACTCGCCGCTGCCGCCGATCAGGTTGAAGCCGACCGGCTCGGCGTCGGTCGGATCGAAGACGATCACGTCGCGGCGGCGCTCGGCCGGGATGCGGTCGGCCAGGTCGGCGATCAGGTCGCCCTTGCTGTCGATCACGATCAGGCCGGGGCGGGACTTCGCCGCCATCAGCTGCACGGCGAGCCCGATCAAGGCGGTGCTCTTGCCCGCGCCGGTCGGGGCGCAGACATGAAGCCCCCGCCGCGCCTCAGCCTGGGTGACGGCGACTGGCCGGCTCGCCCCCGCCACGGTGGAGTCGCCCAAGACCAGGCCGCGCCGGGGCACGTTCGCGGCAGGCGGTAGCTCGCGACTGTTGGCGAGGGTCAGGCCGGGAAGCTCGGGGGCGTCGACGGGAACCGCCCAGGCCGCCGCCAACTCGTCCGCGCCGATGATCGAGCGGCCGGGGCTCATGCGCTCGATCCGGCCCGCGACCGCATGGCTCGGCAGCAGCCGCCGGACCAGGCGAGCCTCGGGACCGTTCAGCGCGTGGAAGGAGGCGAGCAGCCGCGCGATCAACTGGCGCGAGCGAGGAGCGGAGGGAGCCGCGACCGCTGCCCGGATCGCGACGGCGAATTGAGGCTCGACCGGCTCGGGCTCGGGCTCCTCTCCGCGCCATGACGCGATCCACCGCGCCGCCGCCCTGGCGAGCGGGTTGCTCGCGGTCGGGGTGATGACGTACTGGAGGACCGCCCGCTCGTCTGAGCCGAGCGGTTGCAGGCTCGCGAGGATGCCCGCGTTGCCGCTGGCGATGGTGTCGGTGCGAAGCTCGCCGTCGCCCCTGGCCTGTAGTTCACGGGCGAGGGTGAGGCTCCCGGTGGGTGCCGATTCATCGTCAACGCGAAGCCCTGGGATCGCGGCGCGAAGGGAGCCGGTGACGTACTCGGCGCGGCTGGCTGGCAGAGTCAGGACGTGCCGGACCCCCTCGGCCGTCGCTCGTACCTCAAGGGTCACAGATGGCGCGAGGGTGAACCGCCACCACGGCGGCAGCAGACCCGACAGCGACCGCGCCGCCGCGATGGTCTGATCCGCCTTCACCGTCCGGGGGAAGGTGAGCCGGAGCAAAGCCACGTCGTCAGGTCCACCCGAGAACCGAAAGACAGCGGCGAGGACGCCGACCAGGGCCAGAAGGATCAGAGCCTCAGCCACGGTCGTCCTCCTTGTCACCCGGCTCTTGAACCGCACGAAGGCTGTAAGCCAAGAGCGCAGCGATGTAGAGGTCCCACTTCGGTTCGGGGTACGCCTCTCCCCGAACCGCCAGGGGACGGCCTTTATAGGTGGGAGCGGGGATCGGTGACTGTTGGTTCTGCTTACTCATTGCTCAACTGTTGAACACTGTTTCCAGCGTTGCTCAACTGTTGAGCAACGTCCAGCAAGCAGCAGCCGAATTGCGGGAATCTGTGCGCGTTGGTCATGTCACCAACGCCAGCACCCCTCGCAAGCAAGCAGACATAAACGCGCCAACTTCAGGCACGATCTGTTCAATGGCACGTCCTAAGACCGAACGTGACCGGCGGCGGCTTCTGGCCGAAGCGAAGCGGGTGATCGGTCGGCGCTACGGCGAGTTCGATCTAGGGCTTGCCGATGTTGCCGAGGAGGTCGGCTGCTCGACGCGGCAGCTTCAGCGGGTATTCCGCGAGGTTGGGAAGACCGACTTCCGATCCTGCCTTCTTGAAGCAAGGATGGAGCGGGCGCATCGGCTTCTGAGCCGCAAGACGAACGCGCCGAGCGTTCGGGCCGTGGCGCGAGAGGTCGGGTATCGAGAGGCGTCGGGGCTGCGTCAGGGGTTTGTCCGCTTCTTCGGCTATAACCCCTCATCAATTCGGGCTGCGCCCGCGGACTACGACCAAATCTGGAAACAGGCGGAAGCCAGGGCTATTCGAGAACAACCCTCAACCTCCTTCTAAACCTAGGCTCGTTTTTCCCGCTATTTGGGAGAAATGCAACCCATCCTCCACCCGTCCGAGGGGGTTGACCGTCTATCAGAACTGTTCTAGCGTGACCTTGGAATCGAGGAGCTTGACCGGATTGGCTCGTAGTTCTTTTCCAATCTTGCTTCTATCCATAGAGCTTTCCTGCTCGTGCGGTGGGTCTAATCCCTCTGCACTTCTCTGACAAGAAAACGAGCAGGATGACCAGGGCTTTCGTGCCTTGGTCAGGGCGGCGCAATCGTCACTGACTGCGTCGCCCACATCTGCTTTAGAACGCTGGCACCGGAGCCCCAACTTCTGACTCGCCTCGTTCTCCGGCCCGATGATCGCGTTATCAGTTTCTTCTAACTGCTGACGTCTCCTCGGGCCTTTTTCGTGCAATTTGCGACGAATGGCGCGGCGGCGCGGCCTTGAAGAACCTTGCCAAGACCTAGTCGTTCCTATAGCGTTCCTCTTGTCAGAGAAGTGCTTTGTGTCAAACAGGGATTCGTGTCACCCAATTTCAGACCCACCTTGATTCCGCGCTCTAAAAACCACAACTTGCATCACAGCCGTTGGCTTTGTCGACGGCTGGGCGGACTCGAAGGCGGGGAGGGACCTGCGGAGAGCTGATCGGTGGCGGGCGAAGACCTCACCCATCAGGGGCAGGTAGATTCGCGCCAGCCTGGTCAGCCCCCGCCTAATCTCGGTCGGCCGAGATTTCGTCCGGCATTCTTCGCGGGCGCCGACCTCCGCGCCCTCAACCAGGTCAGCTCTGAGTGGGGCTTCTACGACTTGCTCGGCCTCATGGTCTTTGCCGTGTGCGCACAGAGCGCGGTCATGGCAATGGTCGCCGTTGGCTACATCACTGATAGCCCCGCGTACTCCCTGTGGTGGCTTGGGCTTCTCTGGGGCGCAGTCGTTCTCTCGGCCGAGCGCCTAATCCTTTACCTACCGCCCTCGGGCAAGTGGTACACCTCGCTGGTTAGCTTTCTCTGGCGTCTTGCGCTTGCCGTGCTTGTCTCTCTGCTGATCGCGGAGCCGATCGTCATGGTGTTCCATCAGCCTGAGATCGATGCTCAAATGAGCCGCGAAACGAGGGAAGCGACCGAGGAAGACTTCGAGCAGATTCAGGCTTACTACGACCCCCGTATCGCTGCCGAATTAGGGGAACTGCGCGGCACGCGGGATCGCAAGATCGATTTGCAGCAGAAGGTTAAGGAGGCTCGCCGCCAAAGCGGCGAAGCGGCCGAACAAGGTCTCGGGGCGCAGAGCCTCTTTTACCAGCAGCGGGCCGAAGAACTCGAAACCCGACTGCGCAGCGTTGAAGAACGAAATGAACATCGCCAGCCCGAACTGCATCAAAATCTCGACGACCTGAAAGAACGCAAAGCCCACGCGGAACGTAGGGCGGAACGCGACCGTGACGAGGGCAACGGCTTCGAGGCTCGACTGGCGGCGTTGCACGCGGTCGCCGAGAAATGGCCAAGCACGAACGAGATGACGTGGAAACTTCGTCTTCTCTTTCTCGTGCTCGATATCTCCGCATTGCTCGCGGTGATCCTGTACCGACTTCGACCGGGTGCAAAGCCGTATGAGGAACGCCGGCAGGCGGCTTGGGAGTGGGACTCGCTTCCGGCACACCGGGCCCAGATGGCGGTTCGTGTCGAGAAGCAGCGGATTGCCGATGAAGGGCGCGGTGAGATGCGGGTCAATCAAGCTCGGATTGCAGCCGAAGTCGAGCGTCGAATCTTTGAAGCGAGCGGAGGTTCGCCGATGGCGACCGGCCCCGACGCACCCAGCTCCGCCATGGACTTCGACGACTTCATCGGCGGCATGGACGACAACGGCCCCTGGGAGGCGCAGAAAGCCGATGTTCCTGACGTGCTGCGGAGCCGCGCTCTGCTCGGTCTAGGGCTGCTCGGTGGCGCGACCGCAATCGCGCTGCTCTTGGCCACCAGCGCCAGCATGGCGATCAGCGGCGCTTGGCTTCTCATCGTCGCCTTGGCGCTGGGGGTGGCGTTGTGCGCCTACACCGGCGGCTTCCGCGAAGCACCCACCTGGGCTATCCGCCCGATTCTCGGCACCTTCATCGCCGGTCTCGTCCTACCGGCCTTCGTCCTCGCGATCAACCTGTTCTAACTAAGAGAGGTTCCAAGTTGACTCAGAAACTCACTCAATCCCTACCGCGTCAGCAGACCTCGACGGAGATCGTGCAACAGCTCCTCGAGCAGCACGCCGTGACGACTACGCCCAGCCGTGAAGTCGCCCTACGGGGACGCCTAGAAGCCCTCGACCGCCAGGCTCCGGAACTGGAGCAGGCCGCCAAGCGCTATGACGTCAATATCGAACACCTCGGAATGGCCGCCTTGCCCGAGGGGCCGATGTACTACAACGGCGTGGACGGCTCGGGGTGGGTCATGGGTCCAGCCACGACCCCCGAGGACACCATCGTCCCAAAGCAGCAGGGACAGGAACTGCGGGCGATTCGGAATGACGCCGGTATCTACTTTCCGCGGATCTACGTAGCCCATGAATTGCTGCCCAAACAGGCGGAGCGTCTGCGGGACCAGGTCACGGGGAGCGGGTTGCAGCTGGAGGTGGCGGAGGCGGCGGAGCTAGTAGGGCCGAATCCCCAGCCTCCAGAGGCTCTCGCCCGTGGTGAGCAGATGGCTCACCGCTCACAGCAGATTGTTACTGGCTTGCAGACCGCCGGGAAAGTTGTTGTCGGGGTGGTCGTGGGGGCGGTTGTGATCCCGGTAGCGGCCGCAGCCGCTGTGCTGGCGGCTCCACTTGCGATGGTCGATCCGATCATCCTCGGTGCGATCCCCGCCGGTTCAGAGCAACCGGGCGAGCCCGCGAGTTGGTATCGCCTCGTGTCCTGGGATTGGTAGGCGAGTTGAGTTGATTGTTAGCGCGCTCGCCTATCTCTGGCAGCGTTTTCTTTGGCTGGGCTGGATCGGCAAAGGGTTTGCCATCGCTGCCCTGCTGTACGGAACGGGTTGGCTCGTCGGAAAGATCGGCCTGGACGAACTGGCGGTTCAGTTCGGCCAGGCCGGTCTCTACGTCGTCGCCTTCCCGCTCACCGCTCTAATCATCCGTGGCATTTGGAGACATTCCACGGCGCACCACAGGAAGTAGGGCCACTTCTGCTTATTCCGCCAGGCGTTTTAGAACCTCTTGGTCTTCTTCCAGTCGCTTTTTCAACCGCGCTTGGAACTCCTGGTCTTCGCGGCGTTCGGCGATGTGCTTTGCGATTGCATCCCGCACCGCCTCGGAGATCTTCATGCCGTCGGCGCGGGCGACAGCGGCAAGCTCGCTCGCCAGCCCTTCGGGGAGCCGGAGACTCGTCGCCTTGGTGCTCATGCCGGACCTTGAACGGCGAAGCTGCCCGACCGCGCCGGGGCGGGAATGATCCACTCGATCCCCGCCACCAACTCCTCGACTCCCACCGCCAGCGCCGAGGCGAGCTTGATGAGCGTGTCTGCCCGTGGAAGGCGCCGCCCGATCTCGATGAAGCCGATGTGGCTCCGGTGCAGGGAGGCGAGCGCCCCGAGCTCTTCTTGGGAGAACCCGGCACGGCGGCGGGCAAGGAACACGTTGCGGCCGAGCCGGCAGGCGGCGGCCTCATCTACGAATCGGCCGTCCATCACGCCTCCAGTTCGTAGTACTTGACGGCGGCCCTGGTCGGCAGGACGAGATCGTCCATCCGCTGCAGGAGGCCGCCTGCCGTCAGGTCGCGAACGGCCCTTTCAATCCCGTCTCGGTCAGAGAACTCCACCGAGCAGATCGTCAGCTCGCGGATCAGCTCCTCGAGCGTGAACGATCCGGGGTAGTAGGACAGGACTTCGCGCAGCACCCGGCGTTCTTCGCGGGTGTCCTCGTCGTCGGTGGTCAGGGCGCGCTCGACGCGGCCCCCTCTAGTCTGGTCGTGCATGGGAAAGACCCCTTTCCTGTGCCAGCCCCGGGGGCGTTCCACCGCCGCCCGGGGCATTGAGTTGTCTGGATCGCCGTCACCGTAGAGCGAGCCAGGAAGCGGGCGCAACTAGCGATTTTGCACCTCGCGGCGTCAGCCTTTCAGACCTAAAATCGATGCATGGGTCTCTATGTCTGACATCACCCGAGTCGATGGCAATCAACTCAAGCAGTGGGCTGATCGGATCTCCGCGCGCAGTGAGTTGCCCCGGCTTGTTCGGAAACTGATTTTGGAGACCGGGCGGGATGTAGTCCAGCTTGGCTTTCCGGCAGGCGAGGGCGTATCGGCGGGAGATTGGGATGGCTCGGTTCGGGCAAACGCCTCTACGCCGTTCATTCCGCAGGGGCTATCGGTGTGGGAGTTGTCAGTCAATAAAAGCCCAGGGAAGAAGGCGGACGAGGACTACTCAAAGCGAGCTGCTACGCCAGATGGGACCCCGACCGGGGAGGCTACTTATGTCGCCGTCTCGCTAAGACCTTGGACGAAGAGGGCCGAGTGGACGCGTGAGAAGCTGAAGGACAAAAGGTGGGGAGCGGTTCGGGCCTATGGAGTTGACGACGTCGAGACCTGGCTTGAAAATGCTCCCGTTACTCACGCTTGGCTCGCGGAGCAGCTAGGGCTTGAGCCGTATGGACTCCGTGCCGCTGAGGCGTGGTGGCAAACCTGGGCAAACTCCACGTCTCCGGCGATCACCCCTGACCTGGTACTCGCCGGACGCGATTCATTAAGCAAGTCTCTTCGTGAGCAGTTGGTGAGATCGCCAGCCATCACCACGATCAAAGCCACCAGCGTCGAAGAGGTGCTTGCTTTTGCCGCCGCTCTAGCGGTAGACATGGAGAACGAGGACAACGCCAAGCTTCTGGCCCGCCTCGCATTTGTGGACAGTGTCCCGACGTGGCGCGCTCTCCAAGGACTCAAGGAGCCTTTGATCCTGGTTCCGACCACCGAGGAGGTCCGGAAAGAGGTTGGAGGACGATCACCCCACCACGTTGTCGTGCCCCTTACGTCAGGTTCGGTTCCGGATTTCGAGCTACCTCCGATTGATCCTGACGCTGCGCGGCAAGCCCTTGAGGCGAGTGGAATCGAAGATGAACAAAAACTGAAGAACCTGTCGTATCTCGCGCCGCGCAGCCTCCTCGCGCTGAGGCGAACCTTGGCCGTGAAACCGGAGCTTCATTCGCCCAAGTGGGCTGCCATACCTGGAACGCGCACCATCCGCGCGGTTCTATTGGCAGGTCGTTGGAATGGTGTCGTCGAAGGCGACCAGGCCGTCATTGAGGAGCTTGCTGGCCTAAAGGATGAGGACCTCCGCGAAGCGCTCGATGCCTTGGAGGCCGAAGAAGACCCGCTAGTTGGAAGGCTTGAGCAGTCTTGGGCGCTGACCTCTCCCTACGACGCCTGGCTCCAGCTGCGCTCCCAACTCCAGGATGCCGATCTCAAACGCTTGGAGAAGGCCATACGAACGGTCCTCCTTGAGAAAGACCCAGCCCTGACGTTTCCCCCGGAAGAACGGTGGCGAGCGAGCTTCGAAGAAAAAACGAGTAGCTATAGCGGCAGCTTGAAGCGCGGCCTCGCGGAATCCATTCTCCTGCTCGCGATCAACGGCGATGAGGTAGCAGGCGGTCGGGGAGAGGACTTCGCTGCATACCTCGTTCGGACTCTGCTTGAGGAAGCCAACAAGGACTCGACGGGAATGCTGTGGTCAAGCCTTGCTCCGCAGTTACGCCTGTTGGGCGAGGCTGCACCTGACTCGTTCTTGGAGGCGGTCCGCGATGGATTGGCCGGAGACTCACCTGTTCTAAAGAAGCTGTTCACCGACCCGAAAGGCCAAAGCGCTCTGTTCACTGCGGGCTCTCCGCACTGCGAGTTGCTCTGGGCTCTTGAGACTGTCGTTTGGTCGCCGGAACATTTTGGTCTTGCCGTTGACCTCCTGGCGCAACTCTCTGCCATCGACCCAGGGGGGCAGCTGTCTAACAGGCCATCGGAGAGTCTCAAGTGCGTCTTCTGCCCTTGGCATCCAGAGAACGCCGCCGACAACGCCAGCCGACTCACGGTCGTCGATTCGCTCCGAAAAAATCATCCAGACATTGCATGGGATCTCATGCTCTCGATGCTGCCGGAATCCCACGGAGTTCATTCGCCGACGAGCGCCCCCAACTATCGCGCTTGGAAGCCATCTCATCAGCGAGTGACGAACGTCGAATACTTCGAGTTCGTAGGCGAGGTCGCGCAGCGCCTCGTGGAGGACGCCGGAAGCTCCGGGGAGCGTTGGGCTACGTTGCTTGATCGAGGCTCGGACTTGCTGGCAGACGGTCGTCGATCGATCCGCGAGGGACTCGCCAACAAGATCGATGAGATTCCCGCTGAGGAGCGCCGGGCGTTGTGGGAGGCCCTTCGCTCATTCATCGCGAGGCATCGCGAGTACGCGGAAGCGGATTGGGCCTTGCCACCGGCAGAGCTGGACGAATATGAGGCGCTACAGGATCGTCTTTCTCCGGCCAGCGCCATCGACACGCGGCGTTGGCTCTTCGCGGAACACAGCCCTGACCTCGGGACCTCGAAACTCGATGATCTCGCGAAGTACGAAGAGGACCTCGAAGAAAGGCGGGCCGCTGCTGCTCAGGAGATCGAAGCCGAAGCTGGGCTCTCCGGACTGCTCTCCCTGGCCTCCGAATCGGAATACCCCGGAGCCATCGGATGGGCTTTGGCGATGGGGACGAAGGACCGCCACGATTCGGCAATGCTTGCGCTTCAGGACTCCAAGGAGCGCCCTGAGGTATCGGTAGCTAGCGCCTATTTCTCCAAGCGGTTCCGCCAGGACGGATGGGATTGGCTGGAGGACCTGCTGGACTCCGAGAAGCCGAGCGCAAGGATTGCTGGTCGCCTTCTCCTTGCTACCCGCGACTTCCCGAAAGCGTGGGAGATCGGCGAATCCCGAGGCACGCGAGTTGAGCAAGCTTTCTGGCGAGAGTTTGAGCCCTACGGCCTCGGAAAGTTTGAGTACGTTGGCTTGGCGGCTCAGAAACTTCTCGACGTCGGAAGGCCAGCCACCTCCTTGCGGCTCCTTGAGCTCTACCTGCGCAAGGACACTGAAGACTCAGACGAGTTCACCATCCTCGTTGCCGATGCGCTCGACGCGCTCCTCAAGGTAGACGTCAAAGACTCGCCGGCGGCAGCACTAGAGGGTCTTTCTCAATACAGCTTTGACCAGTTGTTCGAGTATCTAGAGGCTCATCGCCAAGCGGTCGGCGAGGATCGGCTTGCTCGACTGGAGTGGGCTTATCTAGGCGCGCTCGGGTACGACCCCAACGTGCCGATGCTGCACGAGCAGCTGGCTTCGAGCCCGCAGTTTTTCGTAGAGGTGATCTCCGCCCTCTACAAGGAAAGGTCTGCCGAGGCAGCATCAGAACCCACCGAGGAGGCCAAGCGCATCGCCGAGAACGGCTATCGACTCCTCTCCTCCTGGTCCCTGGTGCCGGGACAAGGTGAGGATGGAGAGATCGACGAAGCAGCCTTGCGAAAGTGGATAGATGAAGCCCAGGAGTTGCTAAAGGCTGCCGATCGACTGGAGGTGGGAGAAGCTCATATAGGGCACATTCTCGCTTCCAGCGGTCGCGATGCGGAAGACAGATGGCCCTCGGAGCCAGTCCGAAACGTCTTGGAGCAATTGCAGAGCAAGAGGATCGAGGAGGGCTTTCGGATTCAGAAATACAACAGCCGTGGCGTGGTGTCGAAATCGCTTGACGCGGGAGGCGAGCAAGAGCTAGAGCTGGCCGAGATGTACGAGGGCTGGGCGAAGGCGTTTAAAGACCAGTGGCCGCGCACGGCCTCGACCCTTCGAGACCTGGCTAAGAGCTACCGGCGCGACGCAAAACACCATGACGCCGAAGCCGAGCAGCGACGACGCGGCTTCGATCGCTAAATGCCTTCAAGGGTCATCGCCAAACGGTCTAGCTCGGTGACGTCAGCGAGCGCCGCGACACTTGCAGCGTGGACTTCTTAGGTGGTTTGGGTGTCGAGGTCATCGGCGGGTTAATCGTGGCGAGCCTGGTAGGGCTCGCCACGAAGCTCCGCAAGTCCTCGAGGAGGAAGAAGATCGCCGAGCAGCTACGACGGCGGTTCTGCCGCCACGATTGGCGGCGGCCGTCTTCCAACCTCGGCGGCGGTTATCGCTTCGTGCCCGTCGGCTGGCAAGAGGAGTGCGCGAAATGCGGAGCGCGACGCTGACCGCTGTTGCTCGGGGTGCCCTTATCCCGATGATCGAACTGCGCGAGCTACGTCGAGGAGGGCGAAGACGATGGCAGAGGCGAGCAGCTTCGTCGTTTCTCCCTTTGCGTCACCGACCTCGATCTTCACGTCCTCAAGTGCTTCAAGAGCCTTCTCCGCATACTCAGATGGCATGAATGTGTCCCCTTTTGGTCTTTGCGCCGATCCTAGAACCTGCCACGGCACCCGGTTTCTAGTCGCCGTGACGCTCAAGCTCCGCCAGCAATCGATCCATCCTGGCCAGGAAGTCCGGGTTCGAAAATCGTTCGGCTAGCTCCAGACCCTCTGGTCGAATCCGCGTCAGGGCTGTTATTTGAGCGGGAGCGCTTCCGAAGCAACTTTGCGGCACACAACGTGCCGGCGCGTCGGCGCAATGGGCGCCGTTGAATCTAGGGGTCGCTGCGGTTTCTCCGACGGAGGAAGCGGTTCGGCTTCTTCACCGGGCTTGATCGGGCGACCACAACGCGCGCATCGATTATCCATTGCCTCCACCAGGCAAGGGTAGCGACTTGCCCAACAGGCAGATCGCCGGGAATCGGGTCGCCATCCCGCTAGATTCGCAGTCGTGCTCTCTATGGACAGATGCGGCGATCAAGATGTTGAATGGACGTGCGGGGCTAAAGCTCTCTAAGCAGGCTGCGCAGCCTGCGGATGAACTCCGGGTTTGAGAACTGTCCCGCCAACTGCATGTCGGGGCGGTCGGATAGCCAGAGGTGCTGCGAGAGTCCACTCAACGACTCGAGCTGACTGCCTTAAGCTACTCTGAGCATGTTTAGACGCTTCGGACTCATCGTCGGCTCGGTGCTGCTGGCGGCCATCGCGGCCGCTTCTGAGCCAGCCAGCGGCGCGGATCGGCCGGTGACCGGCGACTGGGACGGCAACAACACGACGACTGTCGGCGTCGCCCGCCCCGACCCGGAAAGCAACAACTGGATCTGGCTGCAGCGCAACAGCAATTCCGCAGGCAGCCCGGACGCGAGCTTTCTCTACGGCAACAAGAACATCGACACGCCCGTGACCGGCGACTGGGACGGCAACAACACGACCACCATCGGCATCGCCCGTCCTGATCCCGAAAGCCTCAACTGGATATGGGGTCTCAGCAACAAAAATGCCGGCGGCTCAGTCGACCTCGAATTCCTCTACGGCAACAAGAACATCGATCGGGTCGTCACCGGTGACTGGGACGGCAACAACACGACCACGATCGGCACCGTGCGCCCGGACCCCGAAAGCTACAACTGGATCTGGTACCTGAGCAACAAAAACGCCGGCGGCTCAGTCGATATCGAATTTGCCTACGGCAACAAATACGAAGACGTGCCGGTTGTCGGCGACTGGGACGGCAACAACACCACGACGATCGGCGTCGTCCACCCGGATTCCGGCAGCAACAACTGGATCTGGTGCTTGAGCAACAAAAACGCCGGCGGCTCGGTTGACGTGGAATTCCCGTACGGCAACAAAACCGTCGATACCCTCGTCACCGGCGACTGGGACGGCAACAACACGACGACTATCGGTGTGGTTCGCCCTGAAGCCGGAAGTTGGCACTGGTTCCTTCGCAACTCGAACTCCGAAGGCACGCCCAGCACGGACTTCTTGTTTGGCAGCGCCAAATGACCCCGCCGTGCACACTTGCTCCATGGAGGCGAGTCCAGACGCTGATTTCTCAGGAGCGCTGATCCTCACCGGCCCGCCGGGGGTCGGGAAGACGACCGTCGCCAGGATCCTCTGCGAGCGGGAACAGCGCTCCGTCCACCTCGAAGCCGACCGCTTCTTCTTTTTCATCCGCAGCGGCTTCGTCGCGCCCTGGGACCCGGCCTCCGACGCGCAGAACCAGCTGGTGATGAGGACCGCTGCTTCGGCTGCGGCGAGCTATGCGCAAGCGGGTTACGCGACCCTCTTCGAGGGCATCGTGATTCCGCGCTGGACCCTGGGGGTGATCCGCGAGACGCTCGAGTCGGCGGGAATCCCTGTGGCCTATGCGGTCCTGCGGGCGCCGCACGACGTCTGCGCCGGCCGGGTCCACGAGCGCGAAGGCAACCCAGAGGCGTTCGAACCTGGGGTCCTCGCCGCGATCAGCTCCGAATTCGACGACCTCGGGGAGTTCGAGCGGCACGCGATCGACGTCTCCGAGATGGACGCGGAGCAGGCCGCGTCTGCCATCTCCGCACGGCTCGCCGAAGGCACCCTCGATCTCTGATCTCTGCGGTCTGTTTCACTTCGAGCATGGCGGCAGAGACGAGGGGGGAAAACGGAGGTCGACACGACCGCAACCTCCTGCGCGTCCCCGTCGACAAGGTCACCGACGACAAGCGCCGCCTCGACCGCATCCACAAGGAGGTCGAAGGCGCCTTCACCGCCCTGCGCGACATCGACGAAGGGGTCTCGATCTTCGGCTCTGCCCGGGTCGAGGAGGGCCACCGCTGGTACGAGCTGGCGCGGGAGACGGCGGCCTGCCTCACCCACCACGGCTACACGGTGATCACCGGCGGCGGCCCCGGCCTGATGGAGGCCGCCAACCGCGGCGCCGCCGAGGCGGGCGGGCTCTCGGTCGGGCTCAACATCGAACTGCCGCACGAGCAGCAGATCAACCCCTACGTCAACCGACAGTACGAATTCCACTACTTCTTCGCCCGCAAGCTGATGTTCGTCCGCTTCGCCCGCGCCTTCGTGATGATGCCCGGCGGTTTCGGCACCCTCGACGAGATGTTCGAGTCACTGACCCTGATCCAGACCCGCCGCATCCACGCCTTCCCGACGATCCTCGTCGACTCCGAGTTCTGGGACCCCCTCCTCGAGTGGATCGACCGCGGCCTCGAGGACCACGGCCTGATCTCCCCGGGCGACAAAGAGCTCCTCGTCGTCGCCGACGAGCCCGAGCAGGTCTGCAAGCACGTGATTCGGGCGAGCGAAGCGCAGCGAGCCGCTAGCGCAGAGCCTGCCAACTAGGGGAGAACTCGCCGCCGCGGTGCCGCGGAGCGCCAGGGAGGAGGCCCCCGCGCAGGTTCAGCAGCTGCAGCCGGGAGACGACGCCGACGTCACAAGTCCTTCATCCCCTATAGCCCCGTACAGGTGTTCAGCAGCATTCGTGGGCTGCTTCTCGGATGGCAGCTGGACCCAGATGTGGGGGCCGCGGACGAAGGTGATCGCGCCGTCCCTGCCGGACCAGGTCGCCTGAGCAGGGGCGGCCACCGAAAGCAGGGCGAGCAGAACGCCCAGGAGTGCGGCCGCGCGCTTCATCGCAGCGGCTGCCACGCGGGGAAGAGCTCCTCGGTCCCGCGGTGGTGGGAGGGGGCGCCGCCGGTCGGGGCGCCCGTCGCGGCCATCATCGCCAGCTGGAAGTGCAGCCGGCCGCGCTCGGAGAGCTTGCGCGTGAAGACGATCCTCCGCCCGTTCGGTGACCACGCGGGGGAGACGAACTCCCGCTCGCAGCTCCGGCGCAGGAAGCGCAGGTGCCCGGACAGCCCGACCGACAGGAGCGCGAAGCGCAGGTGACGGTCGCCCGGTCGGCATCGACGCTGCCCGGTGAAGACGATCCGCCGCCCGTTCGGCGAGAAGTCGAGTTCCTGGGCGCTGCCGGTGGTGAGGTGCGGACCTTGCCTCCGTGGAGGTTGTCGCGCAGGCGGATGCCGCCCCCGGCCCCGTTCTGGGAGTAGGCGAGCCAACGGCCGTCGGGGGAGATGACGGGGTAGGTGGCGTTGATGACCTGGCGCTTCAGGCCCTCGCCGTTGTTGAGAACCGAGAAGACGTTCCAGCCCTGTTCCCCGTCGTAGGTGGCGAAGACGAGGCTCCGCCCGCCGGGATAGAACGAGGGCTGGAACTCGTCGATTTCGCTGTCGACGACAACCCGCTTGTCGCTGCCGTCACTCCTCATCAGCCAGATGTCCGAGTCTTCGTCCGCCCGCCGCACGTAGGCGATCCAGCGCCCGTCCTGTGAGAAGGTCGGAGAGGTCTCGTCGATGCCGGTGGTGGCCGTCAGCCTCTGCTGCTTGCCTGAGCGGGTTTGAACCCAGATGTCAGACGAGCTCTGGACAGAGCTCGAGCGCGAGAAGGCGATTGCGCCGTTGCCGCCAGGCCAGGCGGCCTCGGCGGGCGCGACCGGCATCAGGGCCACGAGAAGAGAGAAGAGGCAGAGGACGAGAGCCTTTGCCATGAAGGTTCTGAGCCGGGAGCGAAGTGATGGATTCATACCCAGATGGTCCCCACCCGGCTTCGCCGGACAAAGGACAATCACGTCATCCACCGGGCCGCGGATGGCCCGGTTAGTGCCGGAAGTGGCGGTGCTTCGTGAAGACCATCGCGACGCCGGCGCCCTCGCAGGCCTCGATCACCTCGGCGTCGCGTTTGGAGCCGCCTGGTTGGATCACGGCGGTGGTGCCGGCCTGGATCGCCAGCTCGGGGCCGTCGGCGAAGGGGAAGAAGGCGTCGGAGGCGAGGGCGGAGCCGGTCAGGAGGGCGTCGGCGTCGGCGCCGCGGGCCTCGCGGCACTTCTCCACGGCCAGGCGGACCGAGTCGACGCGGCTCATCTGGCCGGCGCCGATCCCGAGGGTGGCGCCGCCCTTGGCGATCACGATCGCGTTGGAGCGGACGCGGCGGCTGACGGTCCAGGCGAAGAGCATGTCCTGCCACTGCTCCTCGCTCGGCTGGTTGCCGGTGACCGCCTCCATGATCTCCCGCGGCTCGGGGTCGCCGTCGCGGTCCTGGACCAGGAGGCCGCCCTGGACCCGCTTGACGTCGCGTTCGCTCGGGTCGGGCTGGCGGCGCTCCTCCTCGCAGAGGATGCGGATCGCCTCCTTCTGGGTGAGGACGTCAAGCGCCCCCTCCTCATAGCCGGGCGCGCTCAGCACCTCGACGAAGTTCTTGTGCAGCTCCTCGGCGAGCTCGCGGCCGATCGGCCGGTTGAGAGCGATGACGCCGCCGTAGGCGGAGACCGGGTCGCAGGCGAGCGCCTTCAGGTAGGCCTCGAGCGCGTCGGCGCCGATCGCCACCCCGCAGGGGTTGTTGTGCTTGACGATCACGCAGGCCGGCTGCTCGAAATCGCCGGCCAGGCTGCGGGCCGAGTCGAGGTCGAGGACGTTGTTGAAGGAGAGCGCCCGCCCGTGCAGCTTCGAGGTCCGCGAGAGGATGTGGCTGCGCAGCCCCTGCTCCGCGTAGAGCGCCGCCCGCTGGTGCGGGTTCTCGCCGTAGGAGAGGTCGAGCACCTTCTCGTAAGCGACCGCCAGGTGTTCCGGGAAGTCCTCGTACTCCATCGAGAACCAGCGGCTGATCGCGGCGTCGTAGCGCGCGGTCTGGGCGAAGGCCTCGTTGGCGAGCCAGTGGCGGGTCGCCGCCGAGATCTCGCCGCCGCTCTCTTCCAGCTCGGCGCAGACGGCGTCGTAGGACTCCGGTTTGACGATCACGGCGACGCTCTCGTGGTTCTTCGCCGCCGCCCGGATCATCGTCGGCCCGCCGATGTCGATGTTCTCGATCGCCAGCTCGTGCTCGACCTCGTTCCCGGCGACGGTCTGCTCGAAGGGGTAGAGGTTGACGCAGACGATGTCGATCGGCTCGATCCCCTCGCGCTCCAGCGTCGCCATGTGCTCGGGGTCGCCACGCCGCGCCAGGAGCGCCGCGTGGAGCCGCGGGTGCAGCGTCTTCACCCGGCCGCCGAGGATCTCCTCCTGGCCGGTGAACTCGGAGACGTCGGTGACCTCGAGCCCCGCCTCGCGCAGCGCCGTCGCGGTGCCACCGGTGGAGAGAATCTCGACCCCCAGCGCCGCCAGCCCCTTGGCGAAGTCGGCGACCCCGGTCTTGTCGGAGACCGAGATCAGGGCGCGGCGGACGCGGACCTGACCGTTCTCGGCGCTTGCCGCTGGGGTGTCGGTGGCGGGGTCAGTCATCGATCGCGACCTTGCGGGGGTCGCTGGGGTCGATCCTAACCCTGCCCTCCGCGATCATGCGGATCGCCTCCGGGTAGAGCTCGTGCTCGACGTTGTGGACGGCGGCCTCGAGCACCCCCCGTTCGCGGCCGACCGGCACCGGCACCCGCCGCTGCAGGATCACCGGCCCGGTGTCGATCCCCTCGTCGACGAAGTGGACGGTGACGCCGGTCTCCTGCACTCCGGCCTCCAGCGCCTGGCCGATCGCGTCGAGGCCGGGGAACGACGGCAGCAGGGCGGGGTGGATGTTGACGATCCGCCCCGCGAAGCGGGCGACGAACGGTTCGGTCAGCAGCTGCATGTAGCCGGCCAGCACGACCAGGTCGGGATGGTGGGATTCGACCCAGTCGCCCATCGCCGCGTCGCGCCCCATCCGATCCGGGTAGGCGTCGGCCGCGAAGACCGCGGTATCGATGTCCGCACTCGCGGCCCGCCCCAGCGCCCCCGCGCCAGGCTTGTCGGAGCCGACCGCCACCACCTCGACCAGCCCCTGCCCGTGCAGCTTGTCGAGGATCGCCTGCAGGTTGGTGCCGCTGCCAGAGGCGAGGACGACGATCCGGAAGGCGCTCACGCGCGCATCTTCGCGTATGGCTGCATATGGAACACCGGACGTTTTTGCGAAAGATTCCTTGAACAAAAGGGTCTGAGGTGGTATCCCGGTTCTTCCAATACCTACGCCCGATGCTGGAGGCGTCGGGCCAAAGGGAGAGATCGAAATGAGGACGTTGAAGACGCTGGCGCTGGCCGTCGTCGCGGTGGCCGCTCTGATGGCGACCGTCGGGGCGGGGAGTGCCGCGGCGACAGAAACGGCGCTCTGCAAACAGCCGACAACATTCGCCGGGCTGCCGAGGTGCGAACCGAACCACCTCTACCCCGCGAACACGCGTGTCCACGCCGAACTGGAGGTGGGGCAGAAACTCATCATGCCCACGCCTAACGGCGTCGTCGAATGCAACAAATCGACAATCGACGTGAGGACCGAGCAGGCGACATGGAAACCGCTCGGCGCGATCGTCAACGCGCTCACGTTCAACGAATGCTTCGACGCCGGCGAACCCGTCGACGTCGAAACCATCGTCCCCGGCACATTGGACATCGAGATCATCGACCTGCCGGTGTGGACGCACAACGGGACATTGACCCTGACAAACACCAAGATCCGCGTGCTCTGGACAATCACCGGGGACGAATGCATCTTCGACCCCGGCCATACCGGAGTCCTCACAGGCGGAGCGATGGCGACAATCGACTGGGCCGGCACCCTGGTCAACACAGGGGGTTTCAACTGCCCGCCCGGGAACGCCAACTGGAACGGCAACTACACAGTCACAACGCCGGAACCGCTCTGGATCTCGATGTGATCTAGACCCGGCCAGAGGTATGGCGCGGTCGTCTCCGGACGGCCGCGCCGTCTCAGCTCAGCGCGCGCTCGGCGCCGCGGCGATCGTCTCGAGGGCGAATTTTCCGTCCGCCTCGTCGGGATCGCCCAGGGGGTATTCGCCGGTGAAGCAGGCGTCGCAGTGTTCGCCGGGGTCGCCGCCGATCGCCTCGTAGACGCCGGCCATCGAGAGGTAGGCGAGGCTGTCGGCCTCGAGCTCCTCGGCGATCCCGTCAATCGAGCGATTGTGGGCGATCATCTCCTCGCGGGTCGACATGTCGACGCCGTAGTGGCAGGGGTTGCGGATCGGCGGCGCCGAGATCCGCAGGTGGACCTCGCGGGCGCCGGCGTCGCGCAACATGCCGACGATCTGCCGCGTGGTGTTGCCGCGGACGATCGAGTCGTCGACGACGACGAGGCGCTGGCCGGCGACGATCTCGGGCAGCGGGTTGAACTTCAGCCGCAGGCCGTGCTTGCGCAGCTCCTGGCCCGGCTGGATGAAGGTCCGCGCCACGTAGCGGTTCTTGATCAGCCCGTCGTCGCGGGGAATCCCGGAGGCGCGCGCGAACCCGGCCGCGGCGGGGTTGCCGGAGTCCGGCACCGCGATCACCAGGTCGGCATCGACCGGCGCCTCGTGCCAGAGGATCTCCCCCATCCGCCCGCGCGACTGCTGCAGGACCTTGCCCTCGAGGCGGCTATCGGGGCGGGAGAAGTAGATGTGCTCGAAGACGCAGGTCGCCCGCCGCTCGGCCTTCACCACCTGGCGCGTTTCCAGCCCGCGCTCGGTCAGGCTGACCATCTCCCCGGGATGCACCTCGCGCATCAGCTCGGCGCCGATGATGTCGAAGGCGCAGCTCTCGGAGGCGACCACGAAGCGGTCGTCGAGGCGGCCGAGGCTGAGCGGCCGGATCCCGTGCGGGTCGCGGAAGGCGACGATCGCCCGCTTGGTCATCACCACGGTCGAGTAGGCGCCCTGCAGCCGCGGCATCACGTCGGCGACCGCGTCCTCGATCATCTTGCCGTCGTGGGAGGAGAGCAGGGCGGCCATGATCTCCGAGTCGGAGGTGCCGCGGAAATGCAGCCCCTTCTCCTTCAGCTCGCCCCAGAGCTCGACCGCGTTGGTGAGGTTGCCGTTGTGGGCGAGGGCGACCTCGCGGCCGTCGTCGCGCCAGATCGGCTGCGCGTTCTCCCAGGAGCCGCCGCCGGTGGTCGAGTAGCGGACATGGCCGATCGCCATGTCCCCCTGCAGCGCCCGCAGTTTCTCCTCGTCGAAGACTTGGGAGACCAGCCCCTGCTCCCGCATCGTCGTGATCATCCCGCCCTCGCAGGTGGCGATGCCGGCCGACTCCTGGCCGCGGTGCTGCAGCGCGTAGAGCCCGAAGTAGGCAAGCCGGGAGACGTCGTGCCCGGGTGCATATACGCCGAAGACGCCGCATTCATCTCGCGGCCCCTCGCGGTCGAAGCTGAACCCCTGGTCGGGAGTCAATGCGCGTAACCCCTCGTGCTCTTGCGATTGGAGACGGACGCGCAGGCAGACAAGCTGCCTACCCGCGGAGGGTAGCAGCGCCTGGCGGCGCCAGACGCTGCGCGGGGCGGCGTCCTCGGAAGGCCAAATAGCGCTGCTATTCGGCCTTCCTGCGTCCTTGCCCCGCTTGGTCCAGCGCCGCCAGGAACCGCTATGCGAGCTGCAGCGGCCTTGCAACCGGCTCGCCGACCACCAGGTCGAAGCGCTCGAGCAGCTCCGGCACGGTCTCCGGTTTCAGCACGTGGCCGTAGCGTCCGGCGAGCTCGGCCAGCTGCTCGGGGTCGGCGTTCAGCGCCCCGCCCATCGCGTCGAGCTCGCGGAAGAACTTCTCGAAGCCGGCGGGGGCGATGATCTCGAGGATCCGGCAGGGCACCTCGCCCGCGTTCCAGAAGGTGTGCCACTGGTTGCGGGGCTTGAAGACGAGGTCGCCGGGGCCGGCTTCGACGACCTCGTCGCCGAGCAGCGCCCCCATCCGCCCCTCGAGCACGAAGCTGTACTCGTCCTCGCGTTCGTGCAGGTGCAGCGGCGCCGCCAGCGCCCGCGGGGACATCGGGTGTTCGACCAGCGAGAAGTCGCCGCCGGCATCCTCGCCGTCGATCATGAACCGCACTCCGATACTGCCGAGGAAGCCAAGGGTGCCGCCCTCAGGACCGATAACCGTTGCCATCTCTTTCTCCTTTTCAATTTCAACGAACAGAAGTGTTGCGCGAAAAAAGGTAGCGGCCGTTGACGGATCTGTCAAGATTGGCCGTACACCTATGTCCGACGGAAAACGAAAGTACGAGAAGAAGCGCCGCGCCGAAGCGGAGGCGCAGACGCGGCTGCGGATCACCGAAAGCGCCGTCGAGCTGCACGGCACCCTCGGGCCGGCCCGCACCTCGATGAGCGCCGTCGCCGAGCGCGCCGGCGTCCGCCGCTCGACCCTCTACCGCCACTTCCCCGACGAGGCGGCCCTCTTCGGCGCCTGCTCAGAGCACTGGGCGATGGCGAACCCGCCACCGGACATCAGCCGCTGGGAGCAGATCGAGGACCCGGCCGAGCGCCTCGACCTCGCCCTAAGCGAGATGTACGCCTACTACCGCCAAGCGGGGGGGATGATCGACAAGCTCCTCCGGGATGAGCACCAGGTCCCGGTGGTCGCCGAGAAGTTCGCCCCCTTCCACCAGTTCCTGGCGATCGCCGCCGAGATCCTCATGCGCGGCCGCGGCCTCCGCGGCAACGCCGCCAAGCGAACCCGGGCCGCGATCGGCCACGCCCTCGCCTTCCGCACCTGGCAGGACCTGACCGAGGCGCAGGAGCTCGACGACGACACGGCGGTGGACGTGATGTCGCGCCTGGCCGCCGCCGCCTGAATCGATTCGTCTGTTCCTTTTCGTTGCTGGAGGCGGAAAGGGAACAGACGAACTATGCACCGCGCAGGCTGTCGCCGCTCTCAGGGTCGAACAGGTGCAGGTTCGAGGTGTCGGCCCAGAGCTGGGCGGATTCGCGGCGTTTGACTTTGCTGGTCGGGTCGAGGCGGGCGACGATCTGCTCGTGGCCCTCGCGGATTTCGCCGGCGCCGGTTTCCTCGAGGCTCTCTTCGACGATGTCGGCGAGCTGGTCGGACTGGACGCCCTCTGACTCGATGTGGAAGTAGGCGTAGAGGTCGGAGCCGAGGGACTCGACGAGGTCGATCTCGGCCTCGAAGGTGACGCCGCGCTCCTCCTTGAGGTCGCCGATCACCTCGACGTCCTCGAAGTTCTCCGGCCGCAGCCCGACGATCACCTGGCCATCGCGCCCCTCGACGCCGAGTTCTCCGGCGTCGACCTCGCCGATCGGCAGCTTCAGCGTGCCACCGTTCAGCTCCCCCGGCATGAAGTTCATCGCCGGTGAGCCGATGAAGCCGGCGACGAAGAGGTTCTTCGGGTTGTCGTAGAGCTCAGCCGGAGTCCCCACCTGCTGCAGGACGCCCGCCCGCATCACCGCCACCCGGTCGCCGAGGGTCATCGCCTCGGTCTGGTCATGGGTGACGTAGACGGTCGTCGTCTCCAGTTTCGACTGCAGTTTCGCCACCTCGGTCCGCATCTGCACCCGCAGCTTCGCGTCGAGGTTGGAGAGCGGCTCGTCCATCAGGAACGCTTTCGGGTCGCGGACGATCGCCCGCCCCATCGCCACCCGCTGGCGCTGGCCGCCGGAGAGGTTGGCCGG
>Ga0070688_100000120_pt1 | contig 41223 bp, 42 predicted proteins | sample KBSS13HmetaG_FD_64679 | JGI IMG/M metagenome (GOLD analysis project Ga0070688, IMG submission 64679) | Switchgrass rhizosphere microbial communities from Kellogg Biological Station, Michigan, USA - KBS S1-3H metaG | ecosystem: Host-associated > Plants > Roots > Rhizosphere ...
ACCTTCAGCTCGCAGAGGCAGCGACGCCACCTGCACCCCGCCGAACAAGCGCTGACCACCTCAATACCCAGATAAGTAACGCGAGCACTAGCCTAGCTGGGTCCGGGAGGATCTTCACGATCTTCTCCCGTGAGTAAGTCGGCTTCTTGCGCTTCGAGTGGCAGCAGATCGGTCAGGATACCCTGTAGCACCTGCCGGCGTTGTTGTAGTCCCTTCTTTGAGATATCTCGTGTCAATGGTTCCTGAGCGGACTCCGGCAAATTTACCAGCGCTTCGGCTTCCCCCACAGTGGCATATTTGTACGACTCCACATACGTATGATTCGCGCCGTATATTTTGATCAGCATGGCTTCCGTGTCAGCGTCAAACTGATCGAAGGTGGGATTCACCAAGGTGTGGTGAGCGAGGCCTTCGAGCTTATCGATCTGTGCCTTGAGACCATCGCTCCGGGATTCGGCATGATACATCGAATTGACTTCCGTCATAATGGCGTCTCCTTCCCATTGATCTTGATAACCTATCAGCCCCTGTCTTTCGTCCAAGAGGAATCCCTGATTTCTACATGGCTGGCTCAAAAACACCTGTTTCTGACCCTACTATTGCATCGATTTCTGTCGAGTGACGTCGCGTACAATACCCAGGTAGTGATTGTCCGACATCTTCGACGCACTGATTTCGACCAAACTGGCAGTCCCATCTTTTCCCTGTAGCAAACGCGTATAGCGCAGGAGCTTGCCCTCGTGAAGTTGCTCCAGGCGTTCCTGAGCGTGGTCTTTTTCTGCGGGGGTATAGGTGTCGGTTACATGAAGTTGGAGCAATTCCTCTTTGGTGTATCCAAGCATCGCACAGACCTTCGCATTTGCCATCCTAAAATATCCGTCTAGATCCAACACAACAATGCCGTCCGAAGCCTCTTCCATCAAGAGTCGGTATCGGCGTTCGCTCTCCTGCAGAGCCGCTTCCGCTTGCCTGCTTTCGGTGATATCTTGAGCAAAAACCAGGACCCCGATGACATTCCCCTGGGCATCACGATAGGGCACCTTGTCCGTTCTCACCCAGCGCTTTTGGCTCGGTGATATTTCGTAGCGCTCCACAATCCCAAGTTTCGGCTGACCGGAGGCAAGGACTGCTAGGTCATCCTGATGATACTGCTCCGCTTCCGCCGGATAGAGGTCATAGGTGGATTGGCCCTCGACCTCCGCCACCGTCTTGTTGATAGATTCTGCTGCACGTCGGTTGGTCCGCAGAATGCGATTCTGCGTATCCTTGTACCAGACCATGGCGGGAATGAGGTCCAAGAGGATCTGTTGCTCAATCTGCTGTTGCTGTAGCTTCGCTTCAGCCACCTTTCGCTGAGTGATGTCACGAATAATGCTGCAGCTATATATCTGTCCGTCGGATCTCCATACACTGACTGCCAACTCAATGGGAAATTCACTCCCATCTTTTCTTAAGCCTTGAAGCTCAATCGTTCTCCCAGTCAGGGGTGATGTGCCAGTGGCCTTGACGCGCTCAAGCCCTCGCAGATGGTCCTCTCGGTACTGAGTTGGCATGATGGTGGCCAGCGGCTGGCCCAGAATCTCTCCCTCCGCGTAGCCAAAGAGTCGTTCAGCAGCGCTATTCCATGAGACGATCTTGCCGTTGCCATCAGCCAGCACAATCCCGTCCGGTGCAGTGTAAACAACTTGCCGAAATTGCGCTTCTCTCTCACTCAGGGCCTGCTCGACACGGGCCATCTTGCGCACCAACTTCCGCACATCAACGGCCTGACGGAGGATGATGTTCAGCTCATCTCGGTTGTAAGGTTTCGTGATGTAGGCAAAGGCGCCTCGGCGGAGGGTTTCCACCGTGTGACTTTCTTGCAAGGATGCGGTGAGGACAATGACTGGGAGGAGGGGGTCCAGTTCCTCCAATCCCCGAAGAACCGCGAACCCGCTCAAATCCGGCAACCCTAGATCCAAGATCACAGCCTCATATGAGCTCTGTTCGGCTTCGTGCAAGGCCTCCCTTCCCGTCCTCACGCTGCGCACCGTATACCCTTGAAATTTAAGTTGGTCCCCAAGCGCCAGACAGATATCTGGATTGTCGTCCACAATGAGGATGGAAGAATCAGGGGCGGAACTGCGTTCGGTTTCCATGGTCTTCTCGCATGAAGATGGAACCGAATGAGAGTTTATTGATAGCAGGTTGACCTTGGGAAAGCAAAGCGGGGCCCCCATCAGAATCATTTGTTTCTGGATCGGTTCTAGGATAAGGGAGATTGATGGAGAAATCGACGGGCCAACCGTGTATTCACGGGAGAGGACTTTGTCAGGAGTCAGTCCTGCGTTTTTAAAACGAGGGATTTGAGCGGTTCAAGGCGGACAAAAAATGGTGGTGGGCACCCGATACCGGATTTATTTATTTTGCCCTACAATTCGAGTACCCCTTCGATGCAGGGCAGGGGATTCTACCATCGTTCAACCACGTGCTTTACTTTGATATTCAAAGGATTGCGCGAGTGGCATCCTAGACGCCAGGCAGCGGTGCCGTGCCAGTTCCCATAAACGCTAGCCCTAATAACATGCCATTCACCTATCTCAAATCAAAGGGCTGATGGGCGGGCGACCGGGGGACGGGAATTCCGCAGCGTCGCCTTGAATTCTGTTGCGTCCCCGCATGCCGATCTCTGGAGACTTGAAATGCCGAGTCTGTATGACGCGATCGATCTCTTCGGTCTGCACCTTCCAAACCGGGTTTTCAGCTCCACTCACAGTCAATTAGAGTGAAGTCATTCGATGCCGCCGATAGTGCGCCGCGACTTTGCTTCGATTTCCACAGACCGTCATGCTGCACCAATGACGCGCGTGGTTCTTGGTCGTGTCGTAAAAGAAAAGCACGCACGACGGATTCTGACACTTCTTGATCAAGGAGTACTCGCACGTGCACAAGAGGTTCATCGCAGCCTCGCCGAGCAACCCGAGTACCTGATTCGCTTCTTGAGATTCTGCCACATAGCCCTGCTCAAATTGACCGGTGCGGCGCGTCAACTGGGGATAGCCGATCCGGTAGCGCAACATTCCGTTAATCGCCTCAATCGCGATTTGTGGGACCGGTCGGCCGCCCGCAATTCGCTCGACCATCTCCCGTAGCGTGGCGCGAAACGCCCGCGCCTGTTCGAGCGTCTTTGTTCCCTCTTCGTGTTGGCCCCACCGCCGTTCAATCTTCTTCCCTTCGTCTCCGTTCAACAGCTCTGCCTCCACGAGCCACATGACCAAATCCGAGAAGGTGGCCAACAAATCCATCGGTTGTCCATTCACCACAAAGCGGGTGTTGATGAAATCCAAACAGCGTTGGTTGCCGACGAAGAGGAAAGGTAACTTGAGTTGCGGCTCACTCATGACGTTTCCTCCTCCAAAGTCCACGTGCGAACATGACCGGTAAAACAATACTTGACAGGTTAGCCCATAAATAGTAAAACCGTCAATATAAGAGTTAGATAGTTAGTTCGATACAGCCTCACAGTCACTCTTTCACCATTAACAGCCGGTCCGAGTGCCGGCAGCACATTTACAGGAGGGCAGCATGACTTATGGTGACACCACAACGCGCTACCGCACGCAAGACGTGGATGGACTCAAGGTTTTCTACCGCGAAGCAGGCGCGGTCGAAGCTCCGATCGTTCTGCTCTTGCACGGGTTCCCCACGTCGTCACACATGTTCCGCGACTTGATTCCCCTGCTCGCGCCGCATTTCCGCGTGATTGCGCCCGATCTTCCAGGATTTGGGTTTTCGGATGCCCCGAGTTCATCGCGCTTTCCCTACACCTTTGACCGCTTGGCCGACGTAATTGAGCGGTTTACGGAGCGGCTCGGCCTCAGCCGCTACGCGCTCTATATCTTCGACTACGGCGCTCCGGTAGGGCTTCGGTTGGCCCTGCGGCATCCGGAACGGATCACGGCAATTGTGTCGCAGAATGGGAATGCGTATGAGGATGGGCTCAGCACGGGCTGGAATCCGATTCAAAAGTACTGGGCTGACCCTAGTCCCGAAAATCGGGCTGTGTTGAAAGCCTTTCTGGCCCCGGAGGCCACCAGGTGGCAATACACGCATGGGACCGATGAGTCGCGTGTAGCCCCGGAGTCCTATGCACTCGACTCGGCTCTGCTGGGACGTCCCGGCAATGAGGACATTCAGCTGGATCTGTTTCTCGACTATGCAAGTAACGTCAAGTTGTATCCCCAGTTCCAGAAGTACTTCCGCCTGCACCGGCCACCCACGCTCGCCGTCTGGGGCAAAACCGATCCGTTCTTTCTCCCAGCCGGAGCCGAGGCGTTCAAGCGGGACAATCCGAGTGCGCAAGTGGAGTTCTTCGATACCGGGCATTTCGCACTCGAAACGCATGGCGCAGAGATCGGGGCCAAGATCGTCGAATTTTTAACCACACTTCAGCCGACCGCCGTCGCAAACTAAGGAGCACACACATGAACAAACAAATTGTTCTCATTACGGGTGCCAGCAGTGGCTTTGGCCGTGTGACCGCTGAAACACTGGCGCAGCACGGGCATACCGTCTACGCGACGGTTCGTGACCTGACGGGCAAAAACCAGCCGGTCGCAGGTGAGCTTCAGCGCGCCTCACAGGCGGAACACACCCGCCTGCATGTCATCGAACTCGATGTCACCGACACGGTTTCCGTAGAGCGTGCCGTGCAGACTGTGGTGAGTGAAATCGGGCGCCTGGATGTGCTCATCAACAACGCCGGGAGCTTCTATGGAGGCATCACAGAAGGCTTCACCCCTGAGCAAGCAATGGAACAGTTCGATGTCAACGTGATCGGGATTCTGCGCACGTTGCGTGCGGCCCTGCCGCAATTCCGTCGACAAGGCAGTGGGCTCATCATCAATATCGGATCGATCGTAGGTCGGATCACCTTTCCATTCTTTGGGCTCTATGGTGCGACGAAGTATGCCCTCGAAGCTCTCACGGAGGGATATCGGTACGAGCTATCCCAATTGGGCATCGATGTGGCGCTGCTTCAGCCTAGTGCATATCCCACGGCCTTGTTTGCGAAGATGCAAGGACCAACCGATGCGCGCCGTGTCGGGGAATACGGCGATGTGGCCAACCTTCCGAGTGCAATCCTAGAGCAATTCGGGAAATTGCTCTCCCCCCCCAACGCTCCCAACCCTCAAGAGGTTGCAGACGCCATTCGCGACCTCATCGCACAGCCAGCGGGGTCCCGGCCTTTTCGAACCGTCGTGGGGCCAGACTTTGGAGTCAAGACCGTCAATGCTCAGACCGCTCTGATGCAGGCCGCAGTTCTCAACGGGCTGGGCTTAGGGTATCTCGACACCCTGAAGATTCCAGGGCTGGCTAAGATATAACCAGGAGGAGTGACCATGCCATTAATCACCGTCAAAGTCTTTGAAGGCAAGTTGACACACTACTGAACGGCCGACATCATCCAGGGGACCACCCAGGCGGTGATCCCGTTCGCCGGGGAGCGGCTATGCGAGGCGATGTGGGTCCTGGTGGAAGGCGTCAAGAGTGGCGCGTGGGGTATTGGGGGCAAGCCATTCGGTCTCCCGGAAGTGCGGGCGATACAGGCTGGCCAATCGCTGGAAGTGAAATCATGAAGCCGACACAGGATGGGGATGATATGAAACTCGTATCAGTGCAAATCGGACGACCACGCACAGTGCAATGGAACGGAAAGGCGGTGTCCACCGGTATCTATAAAGAGCCGGTGGCCGGCCGCATCATGTTGCATCAGCTCAATCTCGACGGCGACCAGCAAGCCGACCCGACCGTGCACGGTGGGTGCAACAAAGCGGTGTATGTCTATCCCTCCGAGCATTATCCGATCTGGCAGGCCGAATGTCCCAAAATACCATTGTCATATGGCATGTTCGGCGAAAACTTTACCACCACGGGGCTTGACGAACGGTCCGTCCACATCGGCGATCAGTTCCGCATTGGCGGAGCGGTGGTCGAGGTCACACAGCCGCGCTTGCCTTGCTACAAACTCGGTATACGGTTCGGGCGCCCTGACATGCCGAAACGGTTCCATGCGAGCGGTCGCTGCGGCTTCTATTTGGCCGTTCTGGGTGAAGGCGAAGTCGGTGCCGGAGACGTGTGGGAGCGCATCGCACGAACCGAGGAGCAGGTCTCGGTGATCGAGCGCTACCGCCGGTACTTTCAGGACGAGGGTGACTGAGGCGCCATCCCCGCAACTTCGAAAGAACTGTCCCTCTTCTTAATTTTTCCTCTTGACAGCGAGACTACCTACTAGTAGGATAGGCACCATGACTTCGACGGACACAAAGACGGCGATCATGGATGCGGCGCAGGACTTGATTCAGCGCGGCGGCGCGAATGCGATGAGTTATCAAGATGTCAGCGACGCGATCGGTATCCGGAAGGCCAGCATTCATCATCATTTTCCCACGAAAGACCGTCTGATCGGAGCCATCATCCAACGGTACGCGGTCTATTTCCTCGGACTCGTGGACGGCATCGTCGAGTCGAAGCTGGATCCTGTGGACAAGCTGCGCAAGTATATTGGGCTGTTTGAGGCGACCTTAAGCGATGGCAAGCAGGACAAAGCGTGCCTCTGTGGGATGCTCGGCGCAGAACTGTCGACACTGGGCAGTCCATCGGCAACGGGCGTGCGGCGCTTTTATCGGGACAACGAGGCGCGACTTGTCCATGTGTTGGAGGAAGGGCGGGAGAAGGGGAAGTTTCACTTCAAGGGGGAGGCGAAACTGGTGGCGGCCATGATCTTTGCCCTGCTGGAAGGCGGAGTATTGATCGCCCGGGCGGAAGGCGGGCCTAAGCGGCTGCGTGCGATGGCGGAGCAAGCGTTGAAGTTATTGCAGCAGTGACGAGGTTTTTTTTACGATGAAAGACTACCTACTAGTAGGTCAGTCTTTATTCCACAACCACAAGGAGGGAGCGATGACGACGGTCGGAATTTTAGGAACAGGACGGATGGGTGTGCGGCTCGCAGAGGCGTTCGCCAAGGCGGGGACGCACGTGATTCTCGGATCGCGCGATCCGCAGCGGGCGGAGCGGATCGTCAACGGACTGCAGGTGTCCGGCTTGACCCCCGGCAGTTACGAGCAGGCGGTGAAGGCGGAGTTCATCCTGCCCGCCATGTTCTTGCGGGACGGGATGGTCGCAACCCTGCAACCTTATCACCGGGCATTGGCTGGGAAGATCTTCATCGACATTACGAATCCCTTCAACGACGACTACTCAGACTTTATCCTGCCCTGGGATACGAGCGGAGCAGAAGAACTCCAGCGGCAGTTTCCGGAAACCCGGATCGTGGGGGCGTTTAAGAACGTATGGTGGGAGGTCTTCGACGCCCCGATGTTCGACGGGACTGTGAGCGACGTCTTCGTTGTCGGGGACGACCAGGCGGCCAAGCAAGCCTTTCTCAATATGGTTGAGCCCCTGCCGTTCCGCTTCGTCGATGCGGGCCGGCTGGCCAATGCGCGTGTCGTCGAACGAATGACGCTGTTAAGCGGCGAACTCGGTCAGCGCTACGGCTATTTCCCGCGCATGAACTATCGCTTCGTGGGTGAACCCTGGAGGCCGGGCTCCGCAGACCGCTATGCGCATCTCATCGCGCTCACGCGGGAAGGAGGAGCCCGGTGACACCAGAGGAGCGCGCGCAGGAACTGAACCTGGTTTTTCCCGATCCACCCATTCCCCTCGGCACCTACGTGCCAGCGGTGGAGGCGGGCGGGTTGCTCTTCGTCAGCGGCATGTTGCCGCTGAACCAGCAGCGGCGGGTCTGGACCGGTCACGTTGGAACGGACCTCACGGTCACGGAGGGGCGTGAGGCGGCCAAGCTGGCGGCGCTCAACGGTCTGGCCGTGGCGCGCGCCGCGCTCGGTTCGCTGAATCGCATCCGGCGCCTGGCGCGGCTGACGGTCCACATCGCTGCTGCACCGGATTTTGGCGAGCATGCCGTGGTCGCCGACGGCGCGTCTGAACTCTTGGCGGGGCTGTTCAAGGATGGCGGCGGCCATGCGCGGCTGGCGGTGGGCGCATCGTCGTTGCCGGCGCAGATGTCGGTGGAATTAGAACTGGTGTTTGAGCTCGCGTAACCGTCAAGGCAAGAGAGAGGGAGCCCTCGAGCAGTCAAGGGGATTCATCCGGATGTGTGCCAAGGGCTGGCTGACGCTCGGCCCGTTTGTGCCTCCACATCGTGATGATGAAGACGTGTGCGGCGTTCGACGAGACAGCCGTAACGAAGTGTGAAGTCCCGTTTCAAGAATCGCTGAGGGGGTCGGTTCACGGAGAGAGGAACGCTCGACGGGATTTCATCAGGCATGAGGCGTGCGTGATCATAGGTTCATCGGCTAGTTATCTCGGTTCGTGAGCGCACCTTCGGGGGAAAGGCCCCACGACAGACACAAAGGGGCACCCTCTTCTCGGGATCGGAACGCTCGCGTTCCGCCCTACATCGATGGAAGGCGTTATGGGCAAGATCATTCAGTCCATGGCAGTGCTGGTCCTTACGCTCATCGGTCTCGTGGGTTGTGACTACGAAGCACGAGCCGTCAGGGGTGCGAATCCAGTCCGTGTGGCAGAGATGAGACAGACTTTTCGCGACCTCTGGCTTGGGCACATCTATTGGATGCAGCATGCCATATTGAGTAGCGGGATGACTAGGCCGGCGCAGCGTGAGACCGTCGAGAAGGAAGTCAAGGCCAATACGAAACAGATCGCGAACATGGTGACACCGTTTTACGGTGAAGCGGCGTCAGAGAAACTCTACAGCCTGCTCAGTGTCAACATCGACGCGGTGAGAGAATTCTCGGAAGCCACCCTCGCGGGAAATAAGCCGCAGCAGGAAGCCGCGCTTGCCCGCTTAGCGAACAATGCCGAGGACTTTGCCGAATTCTTCAGCAGAGTCAATCCGTATCTGCCAAGAGACACGGTGCGGAGCCTGATCGCGGCGCATGGATCCCACCATGTTCTCCAAATCAATCAGTACAAGGCAAAGGATTATGCGCAACTAGAGGAAACCTGGCCGATGATGCGACAGCACGTCTATCTCATTGCGGATACGCTCACGACAGCATTGGTGAAGCAGTTTCCGCACCAGTTCTCATGAGGACTGACTGACATCGTCATCTGGGTCGATTCCAGGAGACGAACACGCAGTGGGACGCGGGCTCGCGAGAGACTACTGATGAGAAAGACCAGCACCGGTTCATGCGCTGACATAAGAGAGCGGAACGTGTCCCCCTTTATAAACAGTTGGCATGTGTGTCTTCTCCGAATACGGGAACTGATCGGCATTCGAACGTGAACTATCCATAGCAAGATTGGCAGGGCACATCTCATTTACCAACCACCATCATCAGGAGGCAAATATGTACGAGATGAAGAGTCTGAGCAAAATGAAGGATCTAACGGCGCATGCGCCCGAGGCGATGAAAGCCTTTGTGGTTTTCGACAAGGCCGCCTTGGCGGAGGGAGCGATTCCGAAAAAGTACAAGGAGCTGATGGCACTGGCGGTCGCTTTTACGACCCAGTGCCCCTATTGCATTGAGCTCCACTCAAACAAGGCGCGAGAGCTTGGTACGTCGGATCAGGAGATCGCCGAAGCCGTGCTGGTCGCCGCAGCGTTGCGCGCGGGTGCGGCAATCACCCACGGCACACATGCGATGAGGGGAGCCTGAAGGGTTCATTATCTACCACACGAATACGACACAAGGAGGAACAGATGAGGAACTTTGATCAATACGCCTTCAGCGCGAGCCCATCGTTTAACGAGGCAGAAACGCGAGAGGCTTTTTCCCACGCAGTCCCACTCAAGACACTGGTTATCTACTGCTACGATCCGAGGGCGGCTGAAATCCCACAGGCCGTGGCGGAGCTATTTGGAGACGAGATCTTTCCTGGAGAGATTATGCTCGACGCCTCGGGTCATCGCGTGGCATCGACCACGACCATGTTCCCCATTGTGATTGCCGGAGGGCGCGCCATCGATGCGATGCGCTCCATCACCGTCGCGCAGCACCTGTTTGGCATACAGAACATCGTGGTCGTTCACCACTCGCATTGTGGCGCGACCACCTTCACAGCCGACGGGATTATCGATGCCTACAGACACGAACACCAGACCGACATCTCTGACCTCTACGAGCGAGGTAGTATCTGCATTGAAGATTATCAGGCGTCGCTGAAGCGAGATACCGCGCTTATTCGCTCGCACGCCGGGACACCCAAGCATGTGAACATCTTTGGCTATTTCTATAACATCGACACCGGCGTGCTCAGTGAGGTCGTAAAAGACAAAGCTGAAGTCGTTCAGCCGGTCTGATTGGACGCTAGCTCGATGGCCGACAGTGACTGCTGGGCTGTTGAGCCTTTGCGAGGCGCCCTGTTCTTGGGGGCTAACACGAGGGACATTCTACTTTTTCCGGTTGGTCTGGCCGACCGCTGGGTGAGGGTAGAGAAAAGGGCAAATGACGTAAGGTCGAGGCTTATGGTACAGACACGAAACAGAGAGAAGAATTTAGAACGCCGGACGGCTACGGGCCGAAAATTCAGAATAGCTCCCGCGCTTTCCCCGGGTTGTCTCGACAAAGCCGGCGAAACGTCAAATACAAACTCTCGTCCCTTTGTCACTTCGTTGAATTGCTCACACCTTCTACCGTCAGTACTAATGTTGCGTATCCTGCACATCACCTACAACTCATCATCCATCATGGAGGGGCCATGCGATACCACTGCCAAATTAAACTTTTTGTCATTGCACTTCTCCTTGCTCTTGGAGGAATCAGCCACTTTCTTTTAGCAACAAGCTATGGGGCAGCGACAACCACCCAAGCAGACGACCGGACCATCATGGCCGCATTCATTCAAGACAATCAGTTCGATGTTGATATGGCGACGATCGCCGTAAAGAGGAGCGTCGGGACAGACGTCAAAGACCTCGCGGAGATGATTGTCCGCGACCACACACAGATTGGGCATAGGGCACAAGCGTTACAGGCCACACTGGGCTGGAAACAGGCATTCCAAGGATCGGTGGCCGTTCGGCCGGCACGCGAAAAGGTGCTCGCCGAGTTGCAGATCTCCACACCACACGATTTCGACGACCTCTACCTTCAACATGAACGGAACTTCAGTAAGGGCTTTATCCATACGATGAAGACCCAGTGGCTTCCCACCATGCAACACCCACAATTTAAAGCCTTTCTCACGGATGTCACGAAACAACTGGATGAGCACATGACCCACATGCGCCATATCGGCAGCACTCCAGATCCTCACGATTCTCACGGACAGTAAGAAACCAAAGAGCCAAACAGTCAGGACATTCGACTTTTAGGAGTCGGTCTGGTCGATCGCTGGGTGAAGCGAGGGATGTCGTATGCAGCGTTTCTTGACCCAGGGGATGCCTTTTATAATTTTGGCCGGCTGTTACCCATTCAGACAATGCCGGAGCATGTCCAGCGAGCGATTGCAGGCTATGAAGTCGATCCCGTGAGCTTGGTGACGAAGATCAAGTTCGTCGATAAATTGAGCGCGATTATGAATTACTCAAAGCTCGCTGGGGATATTCCCCGCGAGAAGTCGCTGCTCCCGCCACCTTCACAGTCATGCTCCGATTTCTCGAAGTTGAGTGATGACGAATGGAAGGAGTTTCTCCGTCTTCGAAGCAAGGCGATGAGGGTCGACACAGAATAACGAGCTAGCTAGGCGGCAAAATGATCTGGTTCTACTACCTCTCCGCAGAAATTGCAGACGTAATTGCCTGTTAGATATCCCTGTTCACTACATTCCATTTCCAGGACCACATGCCTACAGCCTCCTCGATATGCTCGTTCCTGCCATTCGGCACGTCGAGCAGCCACCCGACTCGCTGTCATCATGATGGATCCTCCTTAATCAATGGGGTTCCTCCCCTTATCTGGAGTTATTCGGTGCCTGACCCTTAATCGGTGCCTACCACCTTTTCAAAACGTTGTTCTTATGAAGGGGGAATATACACCCGCTTTATTCGCCTGAAACCTAGCCGAAACCCTAGAAGCGGGGGCGGGGCAGATGAGGTCAGCCGAAGACGGGCGGGATAGGTGTCGAAGCCAGAGGCCCACTATCAGCGGCTAGAGGTGGCAGGACATCGGTCTGTAGGGTGTGGATGCAAGCCCTGACTATTTCGCACTCCTCCTGGGAGAGCTCGCCGTTGTTTTCATGCACAGACCCGGCGAGATCATGACAGGTGCGAAGCGACTCTTTGAGCGTCGTTCGCATATCCTTAGCTTCGCACGACGTAGAGATGACGACGCGCCGGTAGCGTGAGAACAGAAGGGTGATCAGTTTGCAGTTGTCGTGGCCATTGATGCCGACAGCTAGGCTCGAGGCAGGTCCACATCAGGTCCGGTGGATAGTTAACCCTGTGGTCTGAGATCTGCCACAAATCGGATGTCCTGATGTTCCGGCTATGACACCGTGGGCATATCATTAGGGTTCCATCATAGCAGTCAATCAGCAAGACAGAGCCTGGGAAACCCCCTAGCATTCTATCGCTTGAGAGAATGGTAGAGCGGGCTCGATTTTGTCACGATTTAACCCCTCGGTGACCATCTCGTTGACGGCGTGATTTCCCGCGCTAGGAGTAGTTTCGTGGGCTCGATTTTAGCGGCATTTCGAACCCCTCTGCGCATTGCTCTGAAGCAGTAGAGCGGTCAGAGTGGAACACCGCCACAGCGCTGGCATTTCAAAGCAGCAGGAGTTAGCCCTACCTCTTCGATTAAGAACTGACATAGCCGATCGGTAATCTCATTCCGCACCCGTCGAAAAGTCTCTGTGCGAATTGCAATTGGAGCCGCAGCTGGATTTTCGAAAGGCCAATGCCGGAATTGGATCGCGGGAAAGATTGGACATGGCTCCTTGGCTCGATCGCACACCGTGATCATATATGTAAAATACTGCCCAAGAAATTCCTCGACAGACTTCGATCGATGATGACGAACATCGACGCCGATCTCCTGCATGATTTCGGCTGTCATCGGGTGAAGGCCACTTGGGTGTACCCCGGCACTTTCAGCATCGAAGTGATCGCCGGCAATCAATCGCAACAGCGCCTCGGCCATCTGGCTACGTGCCGAATTTGCGGTACAGAGAAAAAGAATGCGCTGTTTCATGGTTCAGTCGCAACAACCTGGCGCACAACACGCCGCATTGTCAGCCCCTGGCTTCGAGGCCCGAACGAAGGCGCTCACGAACTTGCCATCGACGAGCGGCGCGATGGCCTCCACGTCTACTCCTGTCCCTTCGAAGAGTTCTCGTGCATCGTTGGCCGCATAAATCCTGGTTGGTTCTAACGACACCTGTTCAAACCCCGCCTGAGCCAGTTTCCTCTGGTAATCTGTCTCCTCCAATGCACCCGCGATACAGCCCGCCCATAATTCGAGGCTCTGCCCAATGTCCTTCGGCATATCACCTCGGATCACGATATCGGACACCGCGAAACGCCCACCCGGCTTTAGAACCCGAAAGGCTTCAGCGAGGACTCGGTCTTTATCCGGTGACAGATTGATGACGCAGTTTGAAATGATGAGGTCCACCGAATTGGCCGGCAATGGAATATGTTCAATATCGCCCTTCAAAAACTCGACGTTGGTGATGCCAGCCTTTGCCTGGTTCGCCCTGGCCAGTTCAAGCATTTCATCCGTCATATCCAGTCCGTAGACTTTGCCTGTAGGTCCTACGCGTTTTGCCGATAGCAGGACATCAATGCCCCCTCCCGACCCGAGATCGAGGACGGTCTCGCCAAAGGCAATTGGGGCTAGCGCCGTCGGATTACCACAGCCCAGAGACGCCCGAACCGCCTCTTCCGGCAACACGGCTGTCTGGCTATCTCCATACAAATTCCCTGTAATGGGGTCCAGCTGGCCATCGGTCAGGATCGAGCCGGCCCCACAACACGAGCGGCGCTCGTGTTGCTGGGACTGCACGGCGGCCTTTCCATACCGAGCCTTGATCTCATCCTTCAACCCTTGCTCGTTATTCATATGTCCTCCCATCAACAAATCTTGATTGGTTGATGCCAAAAAAATTAGCAGCACCTTCTAGCCGATACTGCAGTCCTGGCTCCTTGCTTCAGTGCATCGACAGCTTCTTCGAGTTCCTCAATGGCTTCGGGATTAATCGAGTAGTACATCCATCGCCCGTCTCGCCGATCCTGGATCAGCCCTGCATCCTTCAAAACCTTGAGATGGAAGGAGAGACGCGACTGAGCGGCCTTCATTAAATCGGTGAGTTCACAGACGCAGTGCTCTCCGCCTCTTAACCGCTCCAGTAAGGCCAGTCGCGTTTCGTCGGATAGGGCATGGAATAATGTCGCAGCTTGTTTCAATGATACGGCAACAGCCATGGCCTATTTTATATATCAATAAATATTGATATGTCAAATGCCCTGCATCACTGAAGATTTTTACCCGCAACCTGCTTTGTTTTGCCCACAGTTCGGGGCCGGTCAAGGGGCTGGTTTGTCCTGTCCAGGTAGCAGCGTGGTAGCAGAAAGCGTTCCAGCCACGATTCGAGCCCAGACGGGCTGATACGGCTGAGGAACAGCAAAACCTGGACCACTTTGAAACGGATATTGCCTAGCGGCTAGGGCTTCTCTCGTCTGATAAGCTGAGCCATCTTTCGCAAGGCGTCGGCCGCTGAGATTTAACGAATCTGATGCAGCGGCTGACCTCTGGTCAGTTGCAAAAGCCATGAGACTGAGAATGAGGAAGAGAAGGGTGAATCGCGCGCTAGCAAGAGCCAATCGGGATTGCCTCATGAAGCCTCTGATTAAGGCATAACCTCCGCACCGGGCTTTCATGGGGAGGGAAATGAAAGTACGGTGAGAGGCCGCTCATTGTAATTCGCTCTTACCGAAAGAACAATTCCCATGGCTTAAGTACAATTCTCATGCCCTACACACCTGTCCGATGGCTGGCATTGTCGCCGCAGGACGTGCGGTTCGAAGTGGGATCTCCCACTGAACGTGGATATCCCCACCCACAGCGGTGGGCAAATCCCGGTCGCTTCCAATTTCGGTCCATAATTTTCTCATTGAAGCTGCAGCCTTTGAATTTCAATTGCTTATATGGGCCCGTTCCAAGAGGAGCACATCTCTTTAGCCACCGAACCGTCCGTGTAGTTGGGAAATTATCCCCTGGCACATCGGTTGCTCAAAATGCCTGACAAAAGGCCGACGAGTCTGCGTGAGAGGGCGGACCGTGGATCACTTCAGCCATCACGACAGTGAAACGAACCGCAAACTTCAAGGTGCGGAAGACAGCCTTCCGGTTACGGCAGTGACGGGTCTCGACGGCGTTCTCCTTGACACCTCTTTTCATCGGCTCTTTTCCCGACTGAACGAATACGAGTGCCGTGTCGGTACACCGCTTGAGGGCGCGCCTCGGTCGCGGCCCGAAGTACCTGCTCTCCGGCTTATTGAAGTGTGGGACGTGCGGCTCGAACTTCGTCATGCAGAACTACTACCAATACGGCTGCGCCGGACACAAAGACAGCGGCCCTGCCTATTGCACGAACCACCTGAAGGTGTCGCGCATGGTGGCGGAGAAGCGGCTGCTCGCAGGAATTCAGCAGGACCTGTTCACGCCTGAGGGAGTGGAGCTGTACATCAAGGAGACGACGCGCCTCCTGGCGGAGCACGCCCGTCAGCGCCAGCCAGAACGCGAGCGGGCTGCGCGACGGCTTGCCCAGGTCGAACAGGAAATCGGTAACCTGATGACCGCGATCAAGCAGGGCATCGTCACCGTGACGACGAAGGCGGAGCTGGAGAAGCTGGAAGCCGAGCGGACCCGACTTCAGCAGGCGATCGCCTCCATAGCGAACAAAGCGGACAAGTTCGTCACGCTGCTGCCGCGCGCGACGGAACGCTACCGCGAGCTCGTCGAACGACTCGGCTCGGTGCACAACGTGGACGAGGCGCGGAAACACATGAGTGTCCTACTCGGGGAGATCACACTGCGACCCACCGCTGACGGATCTCTCGAAGCGGAGCTGGTCGGGCGCTATGAGGGGCTGGCGAAGCTGGCGGTGGGGGCAAAGTTAAATAATGTGGTTGCGGGGGAAGGATTTGAACCTTCGACCTTTGGGTTATGAGCCCAACGAGCTACCAGGCTGCTCCACCCCGCGGGCGGATGCTAACAAAGCGTCAAAAGCCAAGTCAAGCGAAGCCTTGTGCAGTTGTGCCACTTACTCAGAGGTAGGCTGAAGGTTGTTAGGGGTGTAGTCACCGGGTGAGTTGCATTCGCCTATCTGCAATGCTAAAGCGATAGCATGCGACTTGTGTTCATGGGCACACCGGATTTTGCGGCGACCTCTCTTGATGCCTTGTTGAAATCGGTCGATTCCGTCGTTGGTATCGTCACGCAACCGGATCGTCCGAAAGGGCGCAGGCAAGTCCTCACGCCGTCTCCTGTGAAACTGCTGGCTCAGGGAGCGAAGATTCCTCTGCTCCAGCCGCTTAAAATGAAGGATCCTGAATTCCTCCAGGCGCTCGCCGGGTGGAAACCGGACCTGATTGCGGTCGCAGCATTCGGGCGCATTTTGCCTCCGGTTATCCTCTCGCTTCCCCCACTCGGCTGTGTCAATGTGCATGCCTCCCTTCTTCCGAAGTATCGCGGGGCTGGTCCGATCCAGTGGGCCATCATCAATGGCGAAATGGAAACAGGTATTACGACCATGCTCATGGATGAGGGAATGGATACCGGCGCGATGTTACTACAAGAGGCCATCCCCATTACGACGGACGATACCGCCGGCTCCCTCTCGACGCGGCTGGCTGAGCTTGGAGGCAGACTGCTGGTCGAAACGATTGTCCGAACCAAGTCCGGTACCCTCGTGCCACGACCGCAAGACTCTTCACGCGCAACCCTGGCGCCACTGCTGAAAAAGGAAGATGGTGTGATTGATTGGGCTTTGCCGGCGACGGCGCTGGCCAACCGAATACGCGGACTCTCTCCCTGGCCCGGGGCCTACACAACCATAGCGGGAGGTGACCGTTGGGCGATCTGGCATGCACGAGCGCTTCCAGGGCCTGTGACAAGACCTCCCGGTACGATCACCGCCGTGACAACCGACGCAATCCACGTCTCCACTGGGGAAGGAGTCCTTGCCGTGATGGAGTTGCAGCCTGCCAATAGTCGCCGCATGGCTGTATCTCAATACTTGGCAGGCCATCCCGTTGCTGTGGGGTTGCAACTAGGCAGCGCGTGAAACGCGAGACAAGGAAAGGCGGGACGGGTAGGAAGTTTCATCTTCACGAGTCTCGCTTGTCTCGCTCGTAAATTCTGCGGATTCTATGATGTCTACTGCTCGATCCCCATTCATTCCCCAAACCGCACCGTCAGCCCGTACGGTCGCCCTTTTGTTGCTGGTGGAGTCGGTCAAGAGTGAGGAGGGGGTCGATGTTCTGTTAGATCGCGCCCTCGCGCGATGCTCGTTCGACAGTAGAGAACGGGCTCTCACGATGGAGCTCACCTATGGTGTCTTGCGACGGCTTGCGACCATCGACTGGCGACTTGAGCCAGTTCTGGACAAGCCACTTTCCCGCCTTCCTGTTGTCGTACAGATGCTGCTCCGGCTTGGGGCCTATCAACTCCTCTTTCTTGACCGTATCCCCCAGTCTGCTGCAGTCAACGAATCGGTTAACCTGGCCAGAATGTTCGCCGGCACAGTTGGGAGGGACTGGAGCGGCTTTGTCAATGCGGTCTTGCGCGGGCTCTTGCGCCATACGCCTCAGCCCTGGCCGAGCATGGATCATCATCCCGATCACGCCCTTGCTGTGCGGTACTCAATTCCAGACTGGCTCAGTCGTCGATGGGTGGAACGTCTTGGCCTGGTGAGTGCGGAAGCAGCCTGCGCAGGAGTCAGCCTTGCGCCTCCGATGACGCTTCGAGTGAATCAGCTGATCACGACCAGGGACATACTCCTTGAAAAATTTACACGGGCCGGTATTGCGGCCAAGCCGACCAGCGTAAGTCCGTTCGGTATCGTGATTGAAGAGGGACCCCCTGTGCCCTCTCTCCCGGGATTTCAGGAGGGAGCTTTTTATGTTGAAGACGAAGCGGCACAGCTGATTCCTCCTCTTCTCGATCCTCGGCCCGATGACATCGTCCTCGATGCCTGCGCGGCGCCGGGAGGAAAATCGACCCATCTGGCCGATCTGATGCAGAACAAGGGGATCATCTATGCCGTCGACCGAAAAGGAGCCCGTCTGGATCTGCTGCGAAGCAATTGTCAACGACTGGGAGTTCGGAATGTCGTGCCGGTTCTCGGCGATATTCGACAGCGTCATGAATGGATTCCCGCGACGAAGGCAAGAGTCGGTGAACCATTTGTGGATCGCATATTGGTGGATGCGCCTTGCAGCGGGCTCGGTGTATTACGGCGACATCCAGAAGCGAAGTGGCGGAAGGACGACCAGATCCTCCCACGACACCAATCGCTCCAATGTCAGATCCTCAAAGCGGTTGCCCCCTGCTTGCGGCCCGGCGGGGTGCTGGTCTATAGTACCTGCTCGACGGAACCGGAAGAAAACGAAGCCGTCATCGAGCGATTCTGTCGTGCCCATGAGGAATTCCAATGCGAATCCGTCGTGTCATGGTTACCGCCCGAGGCGCAGGGGTTCGTCACTGAACGAGGCGCCCTTTCAACAATGGGAAACCGGTATTCAATGGACGGATTTTACGCAGCCCGGCTGAGGAAGGTCTAATGATGGCACGTTCCACTCTCATTGCGCCTTCGATCTTAGCGTCTGACTTTGCCAGGTTGGCCGACGAAGTGGCGGCAGTGGAACGGGCGGGGGCGGACTTCCTGCACATTGATGTCATGGACGGACATTTCGTCCCGAATTTGACCATCGGACCGCCGATCGTGGCGGCGCTCAGAAAAGTCACCAAGCTACCCCTTGACGTCCACCTCATGATCACGAACGCCGATGCCTTTATTGCGGAGTTCGCCGAGGCGGGAGCCGATTATCTCACGGTTCACGTGGAAGCCTGTCCACATCTCCATCGCACAGTACAATCGATCAAGGAGCGAGGCGTCAAGGCCGGGGTGACCTTGAACCCCGCCACCTCGCTCAATACAATCGAGGAAATTCTCCCCGACGTCGATATGGTCCTGATCATGTCGGTCAATCCCGGCTTCGGAGGTCAACAGTTTATCGCCTCCTGTCTCCCGAAGATTTCTTCGGCTCGTGCCATGATCGATCGGGCTAAAAGTCACGCATTGCTCGAAGTGGACGGAGGCATGAAGATCGATAACGTGGCTCAAGTGTTAGCTGCGGGAGCTGATGTCCTGGTTGCAGGGTCAGCTATCTTCTCCAGTCAGAACTATGCCGAGACGATCGCGGCCATGCGCGCAGCCGGCCAACATTCCTCCACGACGCCGAAGCGCGTCTCCGCTCACTGATAGGCCTCTCGGGTGGATATTTCTTCCCTCATCGATAGCCTGCACCCCCTCGAAGTCAAAGTACTTTCGACCTTTGTGGCGAAGCCCGACGGGGTGCTTCGAACGGAACAGTTGTCGCAGTCCACCGGGTTGGAACCTTCGCAGTTGAGCATGGCAATCGAATGGTTACTCGCCAAATCATTACTCACCGTCGATACCGAAACCGTAACACCGAATGTCTCACTCACCAAAATCGGCGAACTCTACTTTGAAAAGTACTCGCCGATCGAGCGGGTGTTGTCTGCTGCTCGCGATGCAGCTAAAACAGGCAAGCGTCTGACCATTCAAGACATTCAATCCCGGGAAGGGCTTGAACCGGAGGATGTGAGCGGTGCGATCGGACGCCTCAAGAAGGAAGGCGCTCTCCTGATCATTCAAGGCGGCTGTGTCGAAGCAACCGGCCGGCCGAGCCAGACGGCGGAAACGATGCGGGGACTGTTGCAACAGCTCCGTGGGGCGCCACGGGATCTACAGGCATTTCCCAAGGCACAACAGCAGGTCATTCAAGACCACTCCGTCAAGCGGGGGAATGCGCGGGAACCCTTCCGTATCGACGATCGGATGACCAGATCGTTCAAGCTATCCATAACCGGTATAGAAGCTGCCCAGCAGCTCTCCCACCATGGGGCTGCAACTGAAGTCTCCCAGCTCACCCCCGAACTGCTGAAAGACGGGAGCTGGCGGACGAAACGTTTCCGCAAGTACACGATCAGCCTTCGCGCACCGCGCATTGCACCGGGCAAAAGACATCCTTATCGCGAGTTTCTCGATACCGTAAAGACCAAACTCGTGAGCATGGGATTTCAGGAAATGCGGGGCTCTCTCGTGGAAACCGAGTTCTGGAACATGGACGCCCTCTTCATGCCGCAGTTCCATCCGGCACGCGATATCCATGACGTCTACTTTGTCAAAGAACCGACTCATGCCGCCTCGATCGAGGAGCCGTTCTTATCCAGAGTCGCACAAGCGCACCAGCAGGGCGGGGAAACCGGCTCAACCGGCTGGAACTATCTGTTCAATGCGGAGCGCGCGTGCCGGCTGGTCTTACGGAGCCAGGGGACTGCCGTCTCGGCCCGCACACTGGCAGCTCAACCGGATGTGCCGGGAAAGTATTTTTCCATCGCCCGTTGTTTTCGCTACGATCAGGTGGATGCGACTCACGCAACCGATTTCTTCCAGATAGAAGGGATCGTGCTTGGCGAAGACATCAACTTTCGCACGTTGCTCGGCCTATTGAATCTCTTTGCCCGTGAAGTTGCGCAAGCCAAAGAAGTCAAATTTCTCCCGGCCTACTTTCCTTTTACCGAACCGTCGGTCGAGCTGCACGTACGCCATTCGAAGCTCGGATGGATGGAGTTGGGAGGAGCCGGACTGCTGCGACCCGAAGTTACCATTCCACTAGGCGTGACCGTTCCCGTGATTGCATGGGGATTAGGGCTCGATCGTATGGCGATGGTGGCGCTCGGCATTCACGACATTCGCGAGTTATTCACCGACAATCTGGATCTCATTCGCTCCACCAGAGGGGCCTCCTAGGTTTCCCATGCCCACAATTACGATTTTCAAACAGGATCTTGAGGGGCTGCTCGCAGGGCCAGGCGAAGCTCGCCAATTGCTCACCATAGAGCAACTCGAAGAATCGTTGATGCTTGTGAAGGGTGAGCTGAAGGGGCAGAACCCCGACACCGGCGAATTGCGCATTGAACTACAAGACAGCAATCGCCCCGATCTCTGGTGCTGTGAAGGGATCGCTCGACAGATTCGGGTGAAGCGGCAGGGCTCCCTCGCGAAGTACAATTTTCTCAGGACACCACCGAAACCGGCGAAGCGGTTGGATGTGGCCCCCGGTCTGGAGGGGATCAGGCCCTATGTAGCTGCCTGCGCTGCAACGGGCTACCGTGTGACCCAGGAGGGCCTCGCTCAGCTGATTCAAACACAAGAAAAACTCGCCGAAATGTTCGGGCGTAAACGCAGGACCGTATCGATCGGCCTCTATCGGCTCGCGGCAATCGAGTTTCCTGTCATCTATGACTTGGTGAAACCGGACGAGGCCACCTTTACCCCCTTGGGCATGGACACGGCAATGACACTGGGGGAGATGCTGCTCGTCCATCCCAAGGGTCTGGAGTTCGGCGGGATTCTCGCGGGACAGAATCGCTTGCCCTATCTGCGCGATGCGAAAAATCAGGCCCTCTCCTTTCCTCCGATCATCAATAGTCGGGAAGTCGGAGAAGTGCTGGTTGGAGACGACGCTCTCTTCGTCGAGGTGACCGGCACCGACCTCTCGATGGTCGTCCTCACCCTCAATATCTTTGCCGCCAATCTTGCGGATCGTGGCGCGGTAATTGAGCCGGTTGAAGTACGGTATCCCTATAAGACAGCTCTAGGGAAGGCGGTCATTACTCCGCAAGATCTCGGGAAGTCACGGAAACTTCCCGTCAGCACAATCGAACAGGCACTGGGGCAGGACCTCGGCGCGCACGACGTTGCGAAGTCCCTCACGGCTTATGGATATGCGGTAACGACCAGCGGTAAAGGTCTTAGGGTCCTGCCTCCGTTCTATCGGCAGGACCTGATGCACGCGATGGATATCGTCGAAGATGTCGCGATTAGCCGCGGGTACAGCGACTTTTCGCCGGTGATGCCTTCGCAGTTCACGGTCGGTGGATTGTCACGTATTGAGGAATTCTCCGACCGTATCAGGGCTCTCATGGTCGGCATGGGTTTCCAGGAAATCATTTCCAATATTCTCGGCTCACCCCAGGATCTCTGTGAGGCAATGCGACTGGAAGGAACTGAGTGGGGAAAACTTGTCGAAGTCGATAATGTGATGTCCCAGAACTTCTCCGCACTTCGACAATGGATGCTTCCTTCGTTGCTTCGCGTAGAAACTGCATCGAACAGGGCATTCTATCCCCATCGACTGTTCGAAGCAGGAGAAGTGGCGCGTCCCGATCCTACCCAATCTGTTGGGTCGCGCACTGTGACGCTGCTCGGCGGAATGATAGCCCACGCCGACGCGCATTTTTCTGAAGCCCACTCCTGCCTGGACACATTGTTCTATTATGTGAGCCAAACCTACGGTCTGGAACCCATCCAGCATCCTTCATTTCTCGCTGGACGAGTCGGTGGAATCGTTTCCGGCGGAAGACAAGTCGGAGTGATTGGAGAACTGCACCCTGAAGTTCTCGAACGATGGCAGATCGCGGTTCCAGCTGTCGCGTTTGAAATCGATCTGACAGAACTAGCAGGATGCTGAAAAAGCCCGCCAGCAGGGGGGGGTGATGACCCGGTGAGTCCCCTGTGCTCGCGGAACGCGCACGATAGGAATGTGCTCGTTCGACGCGCGCAGTGATGGACTCATCCGGGCCATCTCTGGGGAAACATATACGAGCAAGCTTTGGAAGGATCATCGTAGGTCGCTTGTTGCGGCCTTGTCCGCGGAACGGCGCGTCTCAGCGCGCCGGGGTTGGGCGGGTGCAATCAGCGGCCTTTTTGAGCATCCTGCTTGGCGTACTTCTTTTGTCCTAGACGTACGGACCCATGAGATCCTGGCGTGTGACCGCGCTTACGCTCCTGCAGGAGCGAGGTGCTGTTTCGCAAGACCGATCAGTTGCTCAAATCCCGTGGCATCCTTGATGGCCATATCAGACAGAACCTTCCGATCTAACAGGATATTCGCCTTCTTCAGGGCATTGATAAACCGGCCATAGGTCAATCCATGCGCCCGAACTGCCGCATTGATGCGCGCAATCCACAAGACGCGGAAGTCCCGTTTCCGATTTTTCCGTCCAGTATAAGCGTATGCCTGACCCTTATCGACTGATTCTGTTGCAGTGCGGAAAAGCCGGCTCTTCCCTCCATACTGCCCTTTGGCCAGTTTCAGCCGCTTCTTTCTGCGATGTCTTGTTTTGGGGCCGCCTTTTGCGCGAGGCATGAGTCAGTGCTCCTTTAAGGTTAACGGGATTCGTCCAGTCTCATTATTTATAGGGCAAGAGGCGGTCTAACGCCTGAATCCTGGTCTTGTCCACCAGAACTGTGCCGCTCAATCGACGCTTCCGATCCTGCGTCTTGCTGGTGAGGATATGGCGCCTTCCAGCCTTTCGCCTTACCAACTTTCCAGAGCCGGTACGAGCAAACCGTTTTTTGGCTCCACTATGCGTTTTCATTTTTCTCTTCATGGTCAGTGGTCCTTTGGTTCATAGATGGCTTTTTACTTCGGCGCAACGATCATAATCAAGCTGCGCCCTTCCATGCGGGGGGCATACTCGATCGTGCCTACCTCTGCCAACTCTGAGATAACCGAATTCATGAGTGTTCGACCCATCTCCTGGTTTGCCATTTCACGACCTCGATAGGTCAAGAGGACTTTTGTCTTGTTCCCATCGGCCAGAAAGCCCTTAATCTGTCGAATCTTGATTTCCAAGTCATGCTTATCTGTCCGGGGACGTAACTTAATTTCCTTTACTTGCGTCGATTTTTGATGGCGCCGATTCTGATGTTCCTTCTTGCTCAGCTCAAACTTGTATTTCCCGTAGTCCATAATGCGGCACACGGGAGGCACTGACGTGGGGGCGACCTCTACAAGGTCGTAACCATTTTCTTGTGCCTGCTTGAACGCATCCGCCGTGAGGAGAATGCCGAGCTGTTCACTATCAGGACCGATCACTCGGACTTCGCGCACTCTGATTTCCCGGTTAACTCGTAATTTGGGGACGATAGGCCACCTCTTTCTATTGTGTCATTGTCTGTTGCTGCCCCGCCGGCTTGAGGTCCGCACGGAGTAGATCGAGCGCTCCGGCAATAGTCATGCTGCCAAGGTTCGCTCCACTCCGGCCCCTGATGGCAAGAGTTCTGCTCTGAACTTCCCGGTCGCCGACCACGAACATAAATGGAACCTTCGCCTTTTCCGCTTCTCGGATTTTGAGCCCGATTTTTTCATTCCGAAGGTCTCCCTCAGCCCGGAACCCTGCAGCCTTGAGTTGAGTCACAACCTCGGAGACATAGGACCGCTGGTTATCCGTGATCGACATGACCATCGCCTGAACCGGGGCGAGCCACGTCGGAAAGGCGCCGCCGAAATGCTCAATCAAAATTCCAAAAAACCGTTCGATCGATCCCATCAAGGCCCGATGAATCATGATCGGTTGGTGAACCTTGCCGTCTTCCCCAATGTAGCTTAACTCGAACCGCTCGGGATTATTGAAATCGACTTGGATCGTTGAACATTGCCAAGACCGTCCCAGGGCATCTTTGATTTTTATGTCAATCTTTGGTCCGTAGAAAACGCCTTCGCCTGGATCGATCTGGTAGGCAACCCCTCGGCTTTTCAACGCGGCTTCGAGTGCGCTCGTGGCCTGAGCCCACCGTTCTTCAGAGCCGACGGATTTCTCCGGCTTCGTGGAGAGGTACACTTCAAATTCGGCAAACCCGAACGTCCTAAGAATAAAGAATGTGAAATCGAGAACCTGGCTGACTTCGCCTTCAATCTGATCCGGCCGGCAGAACAGATGCGCATCGTCCTGTGTGAAACCGCGAACCCGCAGAAGACCGTGAAGGACACCGGTCCGTTCATATCGGTAGACAGTTCCCAGTTCCCCATAGCGGATGGGCAGATCGCGGTAACTGCGCAGATGAGACTTATAGATCATGATGTGGAACGGGCAATTCATCGGCTTGAGTTGATACTCGCTATTTTCAACCTTCATAGGTGCGAACATGTTGTCGCGGTAATAGTCGACGTGGCCGCTAGTTTTCCAGAGATCTAACCTGGCAACATGGGGGGAATACACCAGTTCGTACCCATTTTGAATGTGCTGATCGCGCCAAAAGTTTTCGATCAACAGCCGGATCGTCGCGCCCTTCGGATGCCAGAGCACCAACCCCGGACCGATTTCGTCCTGGATCGAAATTAAGTCGAGTTCTTTACCGACCTTTCGGTGGTCTCGTCGTTTAATCTCTTCTAACCGCTTGAGATGTTCGTCGAGTTCCGCTTGAGTGGGAAAAGATGTCCCATAGATCCGCTGCAGCATGGGATTGCGTTCATCGCCGCGCCAGTAGGCTCCGGCCGCGTTCAGGAGCTTAAATGCGCCGACATGACCTGTCGTCGGGAGATGGGGGCCGCGGCAGAGATCAGTGAATTCTCCCTGGCTATAGACTGAAATCGTCTGCCCATCCGCCAGTCCCTGAATCAACTCGACCTTATAGGATTCCCCCCGTTCCTTGAAAAACTGCACCGCTTCTTGCTTCGACCATTCTGCCCGTTTCACAGGAAGAGCGCGCTTGATAATTTCTTTTGCTCGCGCTTCAATTTTTTCCAGATCTTCCGGTGAAAAAGGGCGTTCAAACGCAAAATCATAGAAGAACCCATCTTCTAGGGCCGGGCCAATCGTCAGTTGTGCAGTGGGGAAGACCTCCTTGACGGCCTGGGCCATGATATGAGTGCTGCTATGCCGGTAAACCTCACGGCCCTCTGCACTGTCGAATTGCAACGGGACGACTTCAGCATCTTCCGTCAAGGTACTCGAGAGATCTACCGTTCGGCCATTTACCCTTGCCGCAATGATGCCAGGCTTACTCATCAGGCCAAGAGCCGACAGGGCAGACCCAACGGTCTGACCGGCTGGAATATCACGACTACTGCCATCCTTAAGCGTAATTTTCATGACCTATACGACGTCATCGAGCGCTAAAAACGACAAAGGCACTCCACCCCCCAGAGGCAAGCGGATGCCCTCAACTGGATGGTAGGCGCGGACGGTCTTGAACCGTCGACCTCTACCGTGTCAAGGTAGCGCTCTCCCCCTGAGCTACGCGCCTACCGGTCCGGAGGCGCATGCTAATATAGCCCTGCCCAATGTGTCAAGAAACAGCCCTTCCAGGCTGCATGTCTGCGCTCTTGCCGCCATGACCCCCTACACGATCTTTAACGTATCGAAGTTGACCCCTGGGTGAGGCGGCGGTGCCTTCAGTTTCATGTCCTCCAATGCTTCAACTACTTGATTGGCGACCACGAGATTTCGATACCATTTTCGATTGGCAGGCACGATATACCAAGGAGCACGAGCAGTGCTTGTAGCAGCCATCATATCTTCGAACGCATCTATATAGCTGCTCCACAGTTTCCGTTCTTCGAGATCCCCTTCGTTGAATTTCCAGCGCTTTTCCGGATCACGAACGCGTTCCTCCAACCGTTCCTTCTGTTCATCCTTCGAGATGTGCAGGAAGAACTTAAGAATCGTCGTCCCGTTTTCCGTAAGCAATTCCTCGAATTCCCTGATTTGCTCGAATCGGCGCTCTGCCACCTCGCCTGATATCCAACCATGCACGCGAGTGATCAGCACATCCTCGTAATGGGAACGGTTGAAGACCCCTATCTGCCCTTTGGCCGGGACTTCCCGATGTACGCGCCAGAGAAAGTCATGGACCAGTTCTTGGGAGGAAGGCGTCTTGAACGACACAACCTTACAGCCCTGCGGATTCACACCGGACATCACGCTGCGGATCGTGCCGTCTTTGCCACTGGTATCCATGCCCTGGAGGACGATCAATAACGCCCGCGTGCTGTTGGCATAGAGTCGTTCCTGCAGTTGACTGATTGTGGCAATGTGCTTATCCGTCTCGGCCTTTGCAGATGCTCTGCCGTCATCGTTCTTCTTATAGTTGCCGGTATCGTCCGGATCGTGCTGCTTCAGAGATAATTTGCGGCCCATCTTCACACGATACTGTTTCATGAAAACCTGCTTTCTTCTCTTACTTCAGATACAGAGCAGGGTGAAGTGGAAGTCACGGAGATGTCATCACTCAAAACACAAAAGAGAAGGAGCGCACCGGTGACGACACATGCGCTACCCTCTCTTTTGCTTGCCGGACATACGATCTGACGATCGTGCGATGTTACCTGACGGCTGACTTCAAGATCTTCCCTGCCGAGAACTTGGGGACTTTGGCTGCAGGGATCCGAAGCGCCTCACCGGTTCTCGGGTTCCGCCCGATCCTGGCTTTTCGCCTGGCAACCGTAAAGGTTCCAAAATTCACCAAAGAAACGCGTTGTCCCTTTTTCAGGGAGGTGGTCACGGCTCCAGTGAAAGCCTGCAATGCAGTGCCTGCTGCAACCTTGGTAATACCAGCCGATGCCGCCATCTTTGCAATCAACTCTTCTTTCGTCATCATGCCCCTCCTGTTATTGGGTTAAACTACTCAACTCTTTGTTACCACGCTCGCTGTATCCCACCACCTGACATGAGTCAGGCTTCCCGTATCTTCGCAGTCCGACTCCGTTTCACGGGAATATGCAAATCATGGATCTTCTTCCTGAGAGTATTGCGATTTAAACCCAGCAGTTCTGCTGCCTGAATCTGATTGCCCTTGGTCTCCTGAAGAGCTCTGGTGATCAAGGGACGTTCAATGGCAGTGATCAACATCGGATGCAGGTTGCGTCCTGAACCATGTCGCATCCCCTTCACGAAATCTCCCATCTTCCATTCAAGATAGTCCTCCAGCGACAGAGCGTCTTTCCCGTTCGGTCGAGTTGAATTCTGCCGGACCATCTGGTGCATGAACTTGGAGGCTCGCTTCAGTACGGTTCGAGAACCGGTGATGACCATGGTATGTGATAGATCGATGTTGGGAGGATTGGTGCTGGGTCTATCGGATGAGCCCGGTTTCAACTCGACGATCACCGCATCAAACGATCGACGCATCATGTCCTTCGACAGCGCGGACATATCTTTTGCCACAGTCACAGACACATCTTTGAAGGTCTGTTTGAACTGGCTCTGGATCTCCGGATCACTGCTGAGCACCAACATACTGAAGCCAGATGACGTAGGCGACATGAACGTTCCAGAAGCAAAGGAAAGAAGAGGTGCGGATTATTGCCCAGGGCCAATTTGATGTCAATGAGGAAAATGCCTGGCCAGCCTCCCATGGGCACAGGGAACAGGATGTGGGCATTTCGCCGCTTGCGCTTTTTCACTCCCACGGGCATAGTGCGGGCAGCAAACCTCTTGTGTGGAGGCACTGATGGGAAGACGACTAACGGCAGAAGCGGTCGGCACGTTCTGGTTGGTGTTTATAGGCTGCGGGAGCGCGGTTTTGAGCGCCTCAATCCCACAGCTCGGCATTGGGGTCTTTGGGATTGCTTTCGCATTCGGGGTAGCCGTAGTGACGGCAGTCTATGCCCTTGGCCATATCTCAGGCTGCCATATTAATCCCGCCGTCACCGTGGGCCTGATGCTCAGTAAGCGGTTCCCCGCGCATGAGGTTCCTGGCTACATTGCTGCACAAGTGATCGGAGGGATCCTCGGCGGGGGCCTTCTCTATCTCATTTGTACAGGGCGGGAGGGCTTTGTGCCCGGAGGCTTTGCCTCCAATGGCTACGGCGACCACTCTCCTGCCGGCTATTCGCTGCTGGCTGGCTTCTGCGCTGAGACGGTATTTGCCTTTTTCTTCCTTCTTATCATCCTGGGCTCAACGGACAGCAGGGCGCCGCAGGGCTTTGCGCCCCTGACAATCGGGCTGGCAGTAGCACTCATCAATTGGGCCGGTATCCCGGTCACGAATCTGTCCCTGAACCCCGCACGCAGCGCCGGCAGCGCCGTCTTTGCGGATGCGTGGGCTCTGCAGCAACTCTGGCTCTTTTGGGTCGCCCCTATTCTCGGAGGCGCCTTAGGTGGGCTGGTCTATCCTCTGATGGCCGGCAATCCGAAGAAACCCTAGCAGGCTGTTGACAAAGTCCGCCAGCAGGGGGAGGGATGGCCCCGGTGAGTCCCCTGTGCTCGCGCAACGCGCGGCCTCAGAAGGCCCTCGTTGGACGCGCGCAGTGGGGGACTCATCCGGGTCATCCCTATGAGGACCGTAACCGAGCAAGCAGGGCAGAACGATGGTTGGTCGCTTGCTGCGGCCTTGCCCGCGGTCAGGGCACGTCTTGGCGCAACGGGGTTGGGCGGGTGAGAAAGCAGGCCTTTCTGAACAGCCTGCTAAGCGGACCGGCTCAGCGGCACCACGCGACCCTGGTGCGCGGCACGTTTACGGCAGAGAAGACACATCCTGTGCACAGCGGAAACCGACGTTGGGTTCATGCTCTGTCGGGTCCCCTTTGGTGCGAAAGGTTGAACGTAGTCGGTAGGGGGTATTGATATAGGACCCGCCCCGCTGCACTTTCGTCGCACCCTCAGCCGGACCGTGCGGATTGATCGCGGGAATCTTTTTGTAGTACTCCTCGTCATACCAATCGGTCGTCCATTCGTAAAGATTGCCTGCCAGGTCCTGGACACCATAGGGGCTTTGCCCCTTCTCGCGATGGCCGATGGGCGAGACCGTCTCAGTCCCTTCCTTCAAACCGAATACTGCCTGTGCCGGTGTCGGGAAATCGTTGCCCCATGGATAGACTCTGCCATCTGTCCCCCGTGCGGCTTTTTCCCATTCGGCTTCGGTCGGTAACCGTTTTCCCACCCAGAGGCAATAGCCGATCGCTTCCATCCAGTTGACCCAACGCACCGGCTGATCGGCTTGGATGACCGGGGTCTCTCGATCTTCGAACCCCCAAGGGGGTTCACTGTGAATCGCCTCGACGAACTTGGCAAACCTTCCGTTGGTCACCTCAAATTTATCGATGTAATAGCTGTCGAGGAACACGCGATGAACCGGCTGCTCGTCGTCATCGCCCTTATCGCTCCCCATGGTGAATTCTCCGGAAGGAATCAGAACCATGGAGGCTCCATCATGTCCGACGATCTCGACCGGAAGCGAGGAGCCGGTGGAGGATTTGTGATTGGTTCCCGGATGTCGTTTCTCCACAGGCTTCCCCTCATTTGAAGCCCTGTGCGGTTTGGCCGGTTCTAGAACCTGTTTTGGCTTAACCAGGAACGTGTCATCAGGCTGCGCGAGGCCGTCGGTGATCCAGACGACCGATAACAGGCTGATAAGCGCCGCAGGAGTCATCAGTCGAGCCCACAATCTCATGTGAGATCCTCCATTTCGGCCACTTCAGCGCAAGTTGATCGTCCGATATGGTACCCAAAATCATGAAGACAAATCCAGCATCGAGTGCGACCGCCAGAGCAATGGAGCCTGAAAGCAACCAGCCCCCGCAAGCAGCAGACATTTACGCCGACATGGGGAGTGTCTGATTAAGATTGAGCAGGCCAAACCGCATCCACGTCTGTTTCGATGCGATATTTCAGCCTGTGACGAGACCCCCCGGTCAGATGGCCGGAGGGCTGGTTGGTGGAGGCGCCGGGAGTTGAACCCGGGTCCGAAGACCTTCAGTGCAACGGATCTACATGTGTAGCCGATCGTTTTAATTTCGCAGCCACCCACGCCCATCGGCTGGCTTAGACTGGCCGCTAGCCCAGTATTGTCTCATCCTCAGCCGCTGAGCACCAGCCTTGGACCAGCCCGCTGTATCGCGCTCCGACCACCCCCGCGGGCCTCAGGTGGAGGAACGTCGCAGTTAATTAAGCTGCGAGTGCCAGTTCTTGATTGGCAGTTACATTTTCCCGGAGGATTTACGAGACCCCGAGAGCTCGACATGCACCGTTAACCTCAGTATCCCCGTCGATACCGGTCGCCCCCTTTCGGTCGGATGTTGAAAAAGGCTTCTGGCTGCGTTCTCGATTCGCTCCGAGGCTCGACGTACTAAAACAGTACGCCTCGCCCCTTCGCTCGCTGCGGCCTTGCCAGAAGACCTTTTTGAACATCCTCAAGATCCCCGACTCGGCCATTCGTCTTTATATACGTGTCCATGATACCGCACAAGTCAATGGGATACCAGGCACAAGGATTCTTCATGCCGGCAGAATTTAGAGCCATTCAAACCTGGCTTCCTGGGCGACAATAAGCGAATGCGTTGAGGTCCTTGAAATACAGATACCTTGCGATTTCATCATGCCCGCAGCATGTCAGCTCATGGTGACGGCCTCTTTTCTCGCGACGGTTCGTGGCGAAATCGCAAAGCCGCGTCGCGAGACCGACGCGCGGAGGCGCGCAGGACCGAGGAGGTACAAACCGCACTTCGTGTGAGCCGTTCGCCCCTTTGATGAGTCTTGGCGAACGGATAAACACCGCCAGCATTCGTCGGCCTGGCCACGCTCGGCAGTGGCCAGGCTTGTCGCAGCAGCGGATCTGCGATTGCAGCAGAACCGTCATGCGCTTTTGAAGCGGGTCACCTTTGCAAAGAGAATCGCCGCAAAGGGGAGGGCCAAGCCTAGGAGCAACTGCGCGATGAGCAATGGGCCGAGGTGACTATAGTCAGCTGGCGTTTGAATGGCTCCCGAGGCCTGATCACGGACTTCCCGAGCCACGACATAGATTTCGTTCAGGTATTTGGTGCCAAGCTGGCTCAACGACAAGGCCAGATTTGTAAATGAGGCCATGACGGCAAAGAAGGTGGCCTTTAAGTTAGCTGGTGCCGAGTTCGCAATCCAGGCGAGCATGGGAATCATCGAGATCTGACCGAGCGGCGATTCCAACGCCGTATCGACCAGCGCAATAAACCGTGCATCGACAACCCCTCCTGTCATGCTCGCCGTCCATTCGTGCAGACCATAGAACATGCTCACGATAGGAAGGGTCAGAACGGTTCCGATCACCGTCAGGAACCCCACCACATAGGCAATCGACCGCTCTGCCATGAAGCGCCGAAAGACGAACATGCCAAGCAAGGTAAGCGTGCTGCCGATCAGTGAAAGGACGGAGAGGAACTGTTGATCGAATTTGAGCTGGTCAATCATCCACCACGTCGTCCCTGGCCCGGTCCCAGGAATCGCCCGGAAAATAAAAACCACGACCGCTGTCCCGACCAGAGTGAAGCGCTTGTCAGGATCCAGCTCTCGCACCAGTCGGGCCATCAAGAACAGGACGATGGCCATTGAGCCGACAAAGACAATTTCCGCGCTATACGAGAAGCCGCCGAATCCGACGGTCAGCGTGAAGAGGACAAAGCCAAGACTTCCGCCTAGAATCCACCAATTGGGCTTCGTCGTCTCCTGTGTTTTATCACGCACAGTGACCATCTGCCCTGCTTGTTCAGCGGAAAACCCTTGTTGAAGCAGTCGACCCTTGAGCTTCTGACGCAGTATCCAGGCCAGCCCAACACCGAGAACTGATACAAATGGAATGATCAGCGCCATGAGATAGACCTTTTGGTATAACCTCACAACCTCTGCCTGCGGAAGTCCGTCAACCCCTGTAAAAACATATACATTGATCAGCGCCACGATGATGCCGCCACCGACGATCGCCACACGACCGAGTGTCTGCATCGTGGTGTGCATGAGCTTGAGGATCGACTGGTCGAACGGCTGCCCCCGATCGTCCACACGCGGCACAGCTTCGACCGTCATCGCATCCGCGACCGCATCTTGCACCACGTAGCCTATCGGCCCAAGCAAGGTGCTGATCACATACCAGACCTCCGCAGGCAGGAAGGAATTCATCGCTTCGCGACTCCCGATCAAGGCCGCCATGATACCGAGACTGGTCGCCAAGAGCCCGGCTCCGAGGCCTACAAGCCAACCTTTCCAGCGCCACAAGAGATCGACGAGATGTCCGATCGGCATCTTGAGCGCCCAAGGAATGCCGGCCCAAAATCCCAGCGCCGCGAGAAATGAGGCGGAGAGGCCTAAGTAGTCTTTTACGAAGAAGGTGCCGACAATGCCGGTGAGGCCAGAGATGCCATAAGCCATGTAGACCATGAGCGGCGGCAGATAGGAGAGCCGCATTTCACGGCCCAGGGAAAGAATATTACTGTCGATCCACTGGGCCAGACGCGTGAACATCGCTATGGGATGACGGTGCCGGGCTGGCGACGTTCGATCAGCGCCCTGAGCTGAGCCCGCATCTCCTCAACCGGCAGACGTGTCCGGTCACCATGACCGGCCAGCACCCATTCGAAGGGGTAGTCGAGGAGTTTCTGGATGGAATCTACGAGGACATGCCTCCTCCAAACCAGCCTGGTCGGAGCACCCAACCTCTTTTGCACAGAGTCCCACCAGAGGTGATCGCCCGTGAAGAGGAAGGTATTCTTGTAGAGGAGGGCCATGCTTCCCGGGGTATGACCCGGCACGGGAATGATACGAAACTGCGGCATGACTTCTTTGCTGTCACCCCCCTCAATAACCCATTCTGAATCAGGAGCCGCTTCGAGGTCCGCTCGATGGATGATTCGTTTCGCGCCGAAGTATGCAGCATACTTTTTTGCATCGGCAACATCGTCTTTATGAGTGAGAAAGATGTATTCGATGCCCTCCTTCCGTTCGAAGGCCTCGACGAGATGTTTGAGATAGCGCGGTGAATCAATCAGCCAGTTGCCGTCCGGATGTTCGATGAAGAAGCTATTCGCACCAAACGATTTTTCTGAGTTGAATCCACAGTAAGAAACACCGCCCTCCAGATGGAGGGGAAAACTTGCCATCGCGTCCTGCACTCGGACCTTATCGCTCTGCTCAGTCCCGATCGCACCGACCGGACAGGCCAGGAGCGCTTGATAGGCTTGTTGAACAGGTCCATGATCGGTCGGCTGGCGGGTGACCGCGGAAAAACTACCGACCTCCTCAAAGCTTGTCGGCGCGAGCTGGCGACACGTATCGCAATTGATGCAGGTCGCATCGACAAAAAAATTCCCTGCAATATTGGAATCGAGTCGTTTTTGCTCATCGGCCATTGTACAACCTCTAGAGTCGAGCCTATAGGATGCGGACAACTCAGTCTACGCTCGCATCCTGACTACTTCGCACGATCGGCTACCCGCCAAAGATACCAGGCTGCGGCGGTGCGGTAAGGCCTCCATCGTTCACCATATCGTCGCACCTCTTTCGGCATCGGTAGTGAACGCCGACCATAGGCGATGCGGAACCCCTTGCGCACACCAAAATCATCAACCGGAAGGACGTCCGGTCGTCCCAGTTGGAATATCAGGAGCATTTCGACCGTCCAACGGCCAATCCCGCGGACCGTCATGAGCCGCTCGATAATCGCCTCGTCATCGAGGGTTCGGATTATCACGCTCGTCGGCACAGTCCCATCAAGCGTCTTGGCAGCCAAATCACGGAGCGCCGCGGCCTTGGCCTGTGAGAAGCCCGCACTGCGAATCGCCTGATGGTCCATCGCAAGCAGATCATCCGGTCGAGGAAACCGGCGCATCGGACACAAAGCTACGAACCGGCGCAGTATACTCTCCGCCGCATTTTCGTGCAGTTGTTGATAGGCAATCGCCCGTGACAATGATTCGAAGGGCGATCGGCGCGTTCGCGGCGTCAAACGAAAGGGCCCGATGTCCCGAATCACACGCTTCATGACCGGGTCTGCCTTTGACAGATACCTGGTCTCTACTGTCTGTCGATCCATCCGAGACCCGGGCCTAAGATTTATCTTGGGTCAAGATTGCATCGGCCTCGATTTCGACCAACATGTCCGGATCAATCAGCCGTTTGACCTCCACCATCGTCGTCGCGGGCCTGATCGAGCCGAACACTTCCCCATGGGTCCGGCCGACGTCCTGCCATTGATCAATGTTCACCAGATACATACGCGTTCTGACCACATCGGCAAGCGAGGCTCCCGCCTGCTGAAGCGCCGACTCAATCGTCTTCAACGTTTGAATTGTCTGTGCATAGGGATCTCCTTTGCCCACCAAGCCGGAGGGCGTCATCGCCGTCGAGCCGGATACCTGTACTGAGGTTCCGACTCGTACTGCTCGAGAATATCCAAGCTTGCTCTCCCATGGACCACCGGTTGAAACATTCTGCCGCCCCATCGTTCCTCCTTACATCACAATGCCGCCACCGGCATGAATATTCTGGCCCGTCAACCAACGAGCTTCCTCACTGACGACGAACGCCACCACATCGGCAATGTCTTTAGGCGCACCAAGCCGTTTCAATGGCGACAGTTGAATACCGATCTGACGGAACTGCTCTGTCATCATGCCTGTTTCGGTGAAGCCCGGGGAGACCGTGTTAACCGTAATGCCGTGCGGGGCCAGTTCCTGCGCCAACCCCTTCGTGTACTGTTCCAATGCCCCTTTGCTGCCGAGATAAGCTGTCGCACCGGGAAAACCCAAATGGGTTCCATCGGTCGAAATATTCACGATGCGACCACCTTCTTTCAGCACATGAGCCGCTTCCTGCATCGCAAAATAGGGACCCTTGGCGTTCAAGGCGATGATATGATCGAAGTCTTCTTCGGTGGTCTCCATGAGAGGCTTGGGCATAAACCGTCCGGCGTTGTTGACGAGGATGTCGAGCCGGCTAAACTGCTTCACCGTCTCAGCCACCAATCGCCGGGCTTCAGATACCTGGCTCATGTCGGATTGGACGGCAACGGCCTTCCCACCCTTGGCCTGAATACCCGTCACGACCTGTTGAGCCTTCTCTCCACTCGTTCCATAATTCACCACCACAATCGCTCCGTCTTCGGCCAGTCGTTCTGCAATCGCCCGCCCAATCCCGCTGGAGGCCCCGGTCACGATCGCGACTTTTCCGCTGAGTGACGCCATGATAATTCCTTTTCCTTTCTTGTAGATGTTCGAAGTCCCTTTCCAGACCGATAGGAGCGTGCCACAGCTCGACTCTATCGAAGAAGGGGCGACGGTTGCTCCCAGATTGCCGAATACACCAATTCTGTCAGTGGCTTGCGGACTCTTGGCTGAACCTCCCTTGTACGCAGGCGGTCTGGTAGCTGAGCAGGATCGCCTGGATACCCAATGGCAATTACGGCTACCGGATCATAACCCTCTGGAATCTGACAGTCCGTTCTCGCCTGATCGATTCGGAAACCCGCCATCTGATGGGCGACAAGCCCTAACGCTGTGGCTTGGAGGACGAGATTCTCTGCTGCCATACCCGTATCATGAAGCGCGTGGCGGTTCGGCGAACCATCCTCGAACTTCAGTTTCGCCACAGATAGCAGCAACGTCGGTGCGCGATGAGCCCATTTCTGATTGCCTTCGACCAGACAATTGAACAGTCGATCATACGCTGCCACATTCTCTTTTGTCGCGAGCAGGAATCGCCAGGGCTGCCCGTTATTTGATGAAGGTGCCCACCGTGCCGCTTCGAGGAGACTTCGCAGTTTCTCCGGCTCGATAGGCCGATCGTCGAAGGCGCGTGGACTCCAACGATGACGCAGCAGGTCATGAATCGGATATTGCGTGTCGGCCGGTTTTTCCATGGAGACTCTTCCTTATCCTTTGCTACTGTCTTTAGGTTGGTTCTTCTCGGGAGACCAACCACCGCCCAGCGCCTTGTAAAGCTGCACGACCGACACCAGATGGAGCCTGTGGGTGTCGGCAAGTGCCAACTCCGTCACAAATAGGCTCCGCTGCGCAATGAGGACATCCAAATAGTTTGCCAGGCCGCCTTTGTATCTTAGATTGGCCAGATGCAAGGCCGACCGCAGAGAATTGACCTGCCGTTCCTGGGCGGCCGCCTGCTCACGTGCCGTGCTGACTCCCACCAACGCGTCTTCAACCTCTCTGAACGCGACGAGAACCGTTTGTTCGTATTGGGCCACAGCCTGCTTGGCTTGGGCTTCGACTGCCTGCTGTTGAAACCCTAACGTTTGGGCATTCAACAAGGGACCGGTCAATACCGGGGCGAGGACGCCGAAACTGGTCGAAGGCGACACAAAATCCGTTAAAGTCGGACTCGCCACACCGAGAACCCCCGTGAGCGATAGTTTGGGAAACCGTTCGGCTTTTGCCACCCCGATCCTGGCGGTGGCGGCCACAAGTTGCTGCTCCGCCGCCACGACGTCTGGACGGCGCTGGAGCAGTTCTGAGGGAAGGCCGGCGGGCACTACAGGCGGCATGATCTGTTCAGTCAGCGATCGTCCCCTGGCAATTTGACTTGGATTCCTCCCTAGCAGCACGCTGATCTCGTTTTCCTTCTGAATCATATGACGCTTCAGCTCTGCAATACGAGCGGCGGCATTCTCCCGCTCCGCTTCAAATTGATCAACATCCAGCTTGTTGATCAGCCCCTGCCGAAGCCTTGCTTGACCGATTCTCACCGACTCCTCCCAGGCCGCCAAGGTGCGCTTGGCGATCTCCAACTGCATGTCGAATTGCCGAAGATCGAAATACGACTGCGCTACTCCACCCACGATCTGCAGTGTGATGGCTCGTCTGTTCTCCTCCCGGGCCAAGAGTTCTGCCATGCTTGCCTCATTCGCCCTGCGGATCCGCCCCCAGATATCCATCTCCCACGACAGAGCGCCTTGCACATAATGGGCAAAGGGACTCGGGAAACCGGGGAAGGTCACGCCGCCCAGGCGCGCGACTGGAAGATTGCCAGTTGCACTAAGTTGGGGAGCAAAGTCCATTCGAGCCGAGTACAGCCGGGCCTGGAATTCGTCGATACTGGCAACCGCTTGTTTAAGATCTTTGTTCTCTTCGAGTGCAATCCGGATCAGCCGCTGGAGTTCTTCGTCCTGGTAGAGTTCCCACCACGGCATATTCGCCATCGAAGGCAGATCTTTCGGCTCTTCAGCCATCCGAAAGGAATTTGAGGTGGAAATGTCGGGACGTGAATAGTCGGGCCCCATCGCGCATGCGAATAGGAACATCGAAAAGACTGCGAGGACGAGGCTGCGCATATCACTATCCTCCTTTTATCCCTTACGGCATTGAGCTTGTCCCGGGACGAGAACCAGCTTGACGGGCATCACGCCGACTGAGTTTCCGCACCAGCACAAAAAAGAACGGCACGAAGTTTATGGCAAGGAACGTAGCAGCCAACATGCCACCGAACACGCCGGTGCCAATGGAATTACGACTGGCTGCGCCCGCGCCAGTCGCGAGTACTAATGGCACGACGCCCAGAATGAAGGCCATCGAGGTCATCACGATCGGACGGTACCGAATCTTGGCGGCTTCCATCGCGGCATCGACCAGGGAGGATCCGGCTTCATAGCGTTTGTTCGCGAACTCGACAATCAGAATGGCGTTTTTGGCGGAGAGTCCGATCAACGTGATCAATCCGATTTGAAAGTAGATGTCGTTGTTCATCCCCATCACCCACACGGCGGACAAGGCTCCGAAAATACCAAAAGGCACGGCAAGAAGCACGGCAAAAGGCACGGACCAACTCTCATACTGCGCGGCCAGCACGAGAAACACCATCAGCAAGCCGAAGGCAAAGGCAAGAAGCGATTGCCGCCCGACCATGCGTTCCTGGTAGGAGATCCCGCTCCAATCGATTCCATACCCTTGCGGAATCAACACCTCCTTGGCGACTTCATTCAGCGCATCGAGCACCTGCCCGGAGCTGTACCCAGGAGCCGCGGCTCCCAGGACGAGGGCCGTGTTATAGCCATTGAAGTGGGTGACCGGATCCGGCCCACTGGTGAATTCCGTCGTTACCACTGTATCGAGCGGAATCATAGTGGATCTCTGTCCGGTCACGGCGCGCACGTAGATCTTGGCGACGTCCTCAGGCGAAGATCGAAATTGGGCCTCGGCCTCCGTCTGCACCCGATAGACACGGCCGAATTTGAGGAAATCATTGATGTAAAAATTGCCGAAATAGGCCTGCAGCGTGTCGAACACTTCGGAGATCGGCACGCCCAGCGATTTGGCCCGCTCCCGGTCCACACGGGCAAAGATGCGTGGGGCGCTCACGCGAAAACTGGAGCCGACCGCGCCGATCGCCGGGTGCTGTCTTGCTTTGGTGAGAAACTCCTGGATCACACCGGCAAACTTGTTGAAGTCCCCGCTGCTAGGATCTTGAAGCTGAAGGGAAAATCCCCCGGTGGCGCCGAGTCCCCGGATCGACGGGGCGTTAAATGCCAAAATCAGCGCCTCAGGAATTTTCGCGAACTCACCATACGCGGCGCGAATCAGAGCCTTCACGTGGTTTTGCGGTCCCTCTCGTTCGTCCCAGTGATGCAAGGGCAGAAACATCGTCGCCGCATTCGGCCCTCTGGTGCCGAAGACGAAGTTCTGGCCGGCCAACGCATCGGTTGAATGAATTGCGGGAACTGAAAGAAAGTAATTTTCAATTTTACTCAGCACCGCATCGGTCCGTTGCTTAGACGCCCCGTCCGGCAGCTGGACGATCGTAATGAAGTAACCCTGATCTTCTTCCGGCAAGAAGCTAAGGGGAATTGTCCTAAACAGCCCGGCGGCGGAGAGGCCGACGATCCCAAAAAGCACCAAGGATAGGACTGAGCGGTTGAGGAGCGTCCCCACCACGGCTGTATAGCGAGCCTGCGTCCAACCGAAGAGTTGATTGAAGACAGCGAAAAAACCTCTACGCTGGCTGTGGCCCGGCTTCAGCACCAGAGAACAAAGGGCAGGGCTGAGTGTGAGGGCGGTGATCCCGGAGATAATGACGGAGATGGCGATGGTGATGGCAAATTGTTTGTAGAGCTCGCCCGTGATGCCTCCCAAGAAACCCACCGGCACGAATACAGCGCAGAGCACAAGTACAATCGCGATCACCGGTCCGCTTACCTCATCCATTGCCTTCTTGGCTGCATCCTTCGGCGAGAGTCCCTCTTTGATGTGGCGCTCAACGTTCTCCACCACAACAATGGCGTCGTCGACCACCATCCCGATGGCAAGGACCATCCCGAAGAGCGTGAGGGTGTTGATCGAAAAGCCGAGCGCCTGCATGCCGGCAAAGGTACCGATGAGGGAGACCGGCACAGCTATGCCAGGAATCAGCGTCGCGCGCCAACTTTGGAGAAACAGATACACAACGAGGATGACCAGCACCATTGCTTGCGCGAGAGTTTTGACCACCTCTTTGATGGACACTTCGATAAATTTGGTCGTGTCGTACGGGATGTCGTAGGAGACCCCCGGTGGGAAGTTCTTCGATACCGCTTCCATTTCCTTCCGGACTCGCTTTACCGTGTCGAGGGCATTCGCACCCGGCGAGAGGAAGGTCAAGAGAAACACGTTGGGTTTGCCGTTCCATCGGCCTTCCAGACTATAAGATTGAGCGCCCAGCTCGATCTTCGCGACATCTTTCAAACGGATCATCGATCCGTCTGGGAGTGCCCGGACGATCATCTCCTCGAAGTCCTTCACGTCCGTGAGACGGCCTTGTGTGATCACCGGGATCGTCAGTTCGGTACCTTTCGGCGCCGGTTCCCGCCCGATTGTCCCGGCAGGAAAGTCCCGATTTTGTTCGCGGACGACACTGGCAATGTCGGTCGGCGTGAGGCTGAGTTGCGCCATCCTGGTCGGGTTCAGGATCAGGCGCATTGAGTAATTCTGCCCGCCGAAGACCACTGCGTCTCCGACGCCACGTATTCGTTTGAGATTATCGATGACGTTGAGGAGCGCATAGTTGGAGACGAAGACCGTATCTTTCGTGGGATCGCTGGAACTGAGCGCGACGACCGCCAGCAGGTCCGGCGACACTTTCTTGACGGAAATGCCTTGACGGACAACTTCGGGCGGCAGCTGGGGCTCCGCCAGTTTCTGGCGGTTCTGGGTCTGTACCTGCGCTATGTCCACGTTCGTCCCAATCTCGAACGTGAGCTTGATGGTCATGTGCCCGTCATTGGTGCTGGTGGAATCGTAGTAGAGAAGGTTGTCGATGCCGGGAAGCTGCACTTCGATCGGGCGCGCGACGGAATCTGCGATCACTTCCGCACTCGCACCTGGATAGTCCGCCTCGATCTGGACGACAGGAGGCGTGATTTCAGGAAACTGTGCGATCGGCAGGCCTTGTAAGGAAACCAGCCCCACCACAACAATCACGATGGAGAGGACCGATG
>Ga0070688_100000124_pt1 | contig 41106 bp, 40 predicted proteins | sample KBSS13HmetaG_FD_64679 | JGI IMG/M metagenome (GOLD analysis project Ga0070688, IMG submission 64679) | Switchgrass rhizosphere microbial communities from Kellogg Biological Station, Michigan, USA - KBS S1-3H metaG | ecosystem: Host-associated > Plants > Roots > Rhizosphere ...
CCGGACCCGATCAGGGTCACCGCCCCGGCCGACGCCGGCGCAGCGAGCCCCAGGAGGGAGATCGCCGCTATGGCGAGGGTCTTGCTTCTCATACGGGGTTGAGTCCTTTCTGCCGGGATAAAACGAGTTTGTTGACCAACTACGTCGCAAAACCCTAGCAGCTTCTGTACCTTCCTGAGTCACTTAGTAAAGAAAGGCCACCCGAGGGCGCCCGGCAAAGCCAGGGGAGGCCGCTGACATGGAGGACCAATTGCTGAAGAGAAGACTGTCCACCCCTCGAGCCGCGACGGTCGTCGTGCTTGCGGCGGCCGTCGCCGTCTCGGTCACGGTGGTGCCCTCGGTCGCCCAGTCGTTCCTGACGAGCCAGAAGGCGTCCAAGGTCTACGTGAGCAACAAGAAGGCCTCGCAGCTCTACCTGAAGAAGAAGGCTGCCTCGAACCTGTACGTGGCCAAGGCGACGGCGCCGCGGGCGCCGGTCGTCGGCATCGCCGCCGGCAGCGCCCAGTACGGGCCGGTCTCGGCAACCAGCGCCGGCTTCATCCCGACCGCGTTCACCTCGTTCGCGACCAAGGCCGAAGCCAGCACCGCGGTGATCTCGTTCTCCGGCCAGGCGATCTGCACGGCGCCGAAACCGGGTCCCGACCAGGCCTGCCCGATCCAGATCCTCGTCGACGGCCAGGCGACCGGGAAAGTCAACTTCGCGCCGGCGACGGCCGAGTCCCCGGCGCCGGTGCCGGTCGTGCAGACGGTCGTGCAGACGGGCGTCCTGCTCAAAGGCGGCCACACGATCGCCGTTCAGTACGCGGGGGCGAAAAACGTCACCTTCACGCTGAAAGGCTGGAACCTCTCGGTCGAGGCCTACCCGCAGCCCGACGAACCGCTCGAGCTCGACGAGGACACGGGCTCCAAAGGCGGCAGCTCCAAAGGCGCCTCCAAGTAGCGAGCCAGATGCGAAAGAGCCCGGATCGCCTTCGAGTGCGATCCGGGCTCAGTTTTCACAGCCGGGAGATTCAGCGCTTTCGTCCATCGGACTAGCGCTGGGGGCGGGGGAGCGAGTCCCCGAGGATCAACCGCGCCCGGTAGAAGAGCGCCTCGTCGGCCCCGTTCAAGGCCGACTCCCGGTTATCGGTCTGGGTGGTCCGGTTCTGCCCGATCCCAGCCGGGATGTCGTCCCGCACCAGCCCGGTCAACCGACCCCGCGATCGAAACGTCGTGGTGGCAACTCGTCTAGTCACTCTGTCTCCTTTCTTGCTTTGTGCACCAACTAAGTCAAGAATAGCAAAGACCCGCTGTTTCGGAGGATCAACGGATCGGTGGGGGAGAGAACAGGCCTTCCCAGTTCTTAGCTCAGAATGGCGGAGGACCTGCTCTACAAAGTTGCCTATGACGAGGCGGTTCGCGCACTGCTGCTGTCACGACCTCGTTTCTGGCCGTTGTGGCGCTTGCAGTCTTGTGGCCGCGACCGTGGGAGGGCGCGGTCAGCCCCCGCGAGGTGATCGCTGCCTATATCGAGCTATCGGAGATCGCTTCGGTCGAGGAGCTTCATCGAGACCTTTCCATTTTCCTGCACAGGAGCTACTTGGCAGCTGGCGAAGTGGGGCGGGGCGTCACCCGGCAAGAAGACGCCCCACCCCGTCGCCTCTTCAGACGGCTGCAGGTAGACCTGCGTCGCCGCCGTCCTGAGTCCCGAGGGGAGTCGAGGCCCCTTGGGGTTGGGACGGCGAGCCACCGTTGAAGCTTTTGGCCTGGATCGGGCGCAGGTAGGCGATCTGGCCCTCCCGCAGCTCCAGGCGCTGAAGTTCGTTGCGGGTCAGCTGCGCCCAGACCTCGGTCCCGTCGGAGAGGACGAGCTCGACCCGGACCTCGAAGCCGAGGGTGACGATCCGCTGGACCAGGCCCTCCTGGGTGCGCTCGTCGGGGTCGAGGACGACCTCCATGTCGTGCGGTCGCACGAAGTGGTCGCCGAGCCGGTTGACCTCGCCGACGAAGCTCATCACGAACTCGTTGGCGGGGTGCTCGTAGAGGTCGTCGGCGGTGCCCGACTGCTCAACCCGTCCCTCGTTCATCACCACCAGCTGGCCGGCGACGTCCATCGCCTCTTCCTGGTCGTGGGTGACGAAGATCGTCGTCACGTGCATCTCCTCATGGAGGTTGCGCAGCCAGGTCCGCAGATCCTTGCGCACCTTCGCGTCGAGGGCGCCGAACGGCTCGTCGAGGAGGAGCACCTTCGGCTCGACCGCGAGTGCCCGCGCCAGCGCCATCCGCTGCCGCTGGCCGCCGGAGAGCTGGGAGGGGAAGCGGCCGGCGAGGCCGTCGAGCTGGACCAGTTCCAGGAGCTCGTGAACGCGCCGCGAGGTCTTCTGCTTGTCCCACTTGCGGATCTTCAGCCCGAACGCGACGTTGTCGTACACCGTCATGTGCTTGAAGGCGGCGTAGTGCTGGAAGACGAAGCCGACCCCGCGCTTCTGCGCCGGTTTGCCGGTCGCGTTCTCACCGTTGATCGTCACCTGGCCGGAGTCCAGGTCCTCGAGCCCGGCGATCGCTCGCAGCAGCGTCGACTTGCCGGAGCCGCTGGGCCCGAGCAGGGCGGTCAGGGACCCGTCTGGGACCTCGATGGATACGTCGTCAAGCGCCTGAAAGTCACCGAAGCGCTTGTTTGCTCCCTCGACTGAGATTCCCATCAGGCGTCCTCCTTTCGTTTCAGCAGGTTCATTGCGAACAGGGTGATCAGCGCCAGGAGCGCCAGCACCAAGGAGGCGCCGTAGGCGCCGGTGGAGTTGAAGTTCTGGTACTGCTTCTCGACGAACAGCGGCAGGGTCTGGGTCTGGCCGCTGATCGAGCCGGAGACGATCGTCACCGCCCCGAACTCGCCGAGGACGCGGGCGGTGGTGAGGACGACGCCATAGGCGACGCCCCAGCGGATCGACGGCAGGGTGATCTTCCGGAACGTCTGCCAGCCGTTGGCGCCGAGGGTCGAAGCGGCCTGCTCCTGGTCGGTGCCGATCTCCTGCAGCACCGGCACCGTCTCGCGGACCACGAATGGCAGCGAGACGAAGATGCTGGCGAGCACCATCCCCGGCACCGCGAAGAGGATCTTGAAGCCTTCTTCGCCGATGAAGGCGAACCAGCCCCCGGTCCCGTAGAGGAGGAACAGCGAGAGTCCGATGACCACCGGCGAGACCGCGAACGGGAGGTTGATGACCGCGTCGATCACCGGGTTCAGCCTCGTTTTGTGGCGGACCAGCAGCAGCGCGCAGCCGACGCCGAAGATCGTGTTCAGCGGCACCGAGATCGCGACCATCAGCAAGCTCAGCTTCAGCGCGTGGAGGCCGTCGGGGGAGGTGACCGCGTCGAGCGGCGGGCCGATTCCGTCTTCGAAGGTCTTGTAGAAGATCATCACCAGCGGGATCAGCAGGAGCAGGGTCAGGTAACCGAGGCCGAGGATGCGCAGGCTCCAGCGGCTGGCGGGGTTGGCGCTCATCAGATGCCACCTCCGTCGCCGCTGACGTCCTTGGCCAGGGTCGGGATGAACTCACTCGAGCTGCGGTCGTGGCGGATCGCCCAGCGCTGGATCAGCGAGACGCAGCCGAGCAGCAGCAGCGAGGCGACGAGCAGGACCATCGAGACGGCAGAGGCCCCGACCAGGTTGTTGGACTCGACCTGGTTGCGGATGAAGACCGAGGTGACGGTCGTGTCCGGCAGGCCGCCGGCGAAGAGGAGGACGGAACCGAACTCGCCGAGGGCACGGGCGAAGGCCAGCGCGATCCCGGCGCCGAGGCCGGGGAGAAGGTTGGGGAAGATGATGCGGCGGAAGATCGTGAAGTTGCCCGCTCCCAGCGAGGCCGCCGCGGCCTCCATCTCGCGGTCCATCTCCAGCAGCAGCGGCTGCACGGCGCGGACGACGAAGGGCAGGGTGACGAACATCAGCGCCACGACGACTGCGGCCCGGGTCGAGGCAATATCGATTCCCAGGGGGCTGTCGGTGCCGTAGAGCGTCAGCAGGACCAGGCTGGCGACGATCGTCGGCAGCGCGAAGGGCAGGTCGATGACCGCGTTGATCAGGCTCTTGCCCGGGAACTCGTCACGGACGAGGAGCCAGGCGAGGATCGTGCCGAAGATCCCGTTGAGGACGACGACGATCAGCGAGCAGACGACGGTCAGCTTCAGACTCTTGACCGCCAGCGGCGAGGTGACCTGTTCCCAGAAGTGGCCGAGGCCGCCGGAGAAGGCTTCGCTGGCGACGGCGGCGAGCGGCAGCAGCACGATGACGCTCAGGTAGAGCATCACCATGCCACCGCCGATGCCGGTGCCGATCCCGGGCAAGCGCAGGCCTGCCCGGGACGCGGTCGGAGCGGGGAGGTTTGCCGGGTGTGCCTCCATCAGCCGCTCGTCGAGACTCCGAGTTCTTTCTCGATCTCAGCGACCGAACCGGTTTCGTCGTCGAAGAAGTCGTCGTTGACTTTGCCCCAGCCGCCGAACTGGCTGATCTTGAAGAGATCGTCCGGGGTCGGGAACTGCTTCTCGTCGACGAGTTTCGGGTTGACGGGGCGGTAGCCGTTATCAGCCCAGATTTCCTGGCCTTCATCGGACCAGATGAAGTCGAGGAAGTCCTGCGCGGCGGGCTCCGGCGCATCTTTGGTGACGGCGATCGGGGTTTCGATCTGGATCGTCGAGGGCGGGATCACGTATTCGACGTCTTCACCCTCCTCTTCGGCTTTGATCGCCTCGTTCTCGTAGCCGAGGAGGACGTCGCCCTGGCCCTGGGTGAAGGCCGAGAGCGCGTCGCGGGCGCTGCCCGGCTGGGCGACGGCCTTTTCGAGCAGGGTCTTGACCGCGGCCAGCGCCTCGTCGGGCGATTTGCCGGCGTTGATCTCCGACCCGTAGACGGCCATGATGTTCCAGCGCGCGGCGCCGGAGCTGAACGGGTTCGGGGTGACGACGTCGACGTCCTTGTTGAGGACGTCGTCGAACGATTTGATCCCCTCGGGGTTGCCCGAGCGGACCGTGATCACGACGACCGAGTTCTGGGCGATGCCGTCGTAGGGCTGTTTGTTCCAGTCTTTGGCGACGATTTCGCCTTCTTCGACCAGCCGTTCCATGTCGCCGCCCTGGGCGAAGTGGACGACGGAGGCGGGCTGACCCGCGGCAACTGCGCGGCTCTGGTCGCCGGAGGCGCCGAAGGAGTTGCTGAAGCTGACGCCCGCGCCTTTCGAGCTGTCCTCAAAGGCAGGCTCGAGGTCTTCGGTGTAGACGGCTTCCGGGGTGGAGTAGCCGACCACGTCGAGCTTGCCGCCTCCTGAGGAGTCCGAGCCGGTGGCGTTGTCATCGCTGCCGCCGCAACCGGCGGCGAAGACGGCGAGGAGCAGGACGAGAAGCGCGGCCGGGAGGCCGATCTTCACGCCGCGCCGCCGGGTAGTGCGAGCGTTCCGCATCAAAAAGTTTCCTTCCTATGTCGACTAACTTACGTTCTTGAGCAACTTACTGCTCAATGAGGCGGGCACAGTAGCACAAAGTCGACCGAGAAAGTCCGGAATTCCTATCCGAATTCCCGGGATTCGAGTCAAGAATCGTTTTTCGGCGTAGGATGGGTGCGATGAGCGTCGACGCGGTGCGCACGTCGGAGGAGCGGCTCGAGGGGCTTCCTGACTACCCCTTCGAATCCCGCTACCGCGAGGTCGACGGGCTGCGGTTGGCGCACCTCGACGAGGGGGAAGGGGAGCCGGTGATCTTCTTCCACGGCGAGCCGACCTGGTCGTTCCTCTGGCGCAAGGTGCTGCCGCCGGTCCGCGAGGCCGGCTACCGCTGCATCGCCCCCGACTACGCCGGCTTCGGCCGCTCCGACAAGCCCACCGATGTCGGCTGGTACACCTACGACCGTCACGTCGAGTTGATGGCGTCGCTGCTCGAGGAACTTGACCTCCGCAACGCGACCGCGGTCGTCCACGACTGGGGTGGGCCGATCGGGCTGCGGCTGGCGGTCGAGCACCCGGACCGGATCAGCAGGCTGGTGATCATGGAGACCGGCCCTTTCACCGGCCACCAGAAGATGAGCGACGCTTGGCTCGCCTTCCGCGAGTTCGTCCGCAACAGCGACGAGGTCCCGGTCGGGATGCTGGTCCGGGGCGGCTGCAAGAACGACCCCGGCGACGAGGTGATCGCCGCCTACGAGGCTCCTTATATAGACGGGGCCTCGAAGGCCGGCACCCGCGCCTTCCCACTGATCCTCCCGACCGAGCCCGACGCTCCCGGCGCCGCCGAGGGCAAACGCGTCGCCGACGGCATCCGCGACGACGACCGCCCGGCGCTGGTCCTCTGGGCCGATTCGGACCCGGTGCTGCCCTTCTCGGTCGGCGAGCGGGTCTCCAGCCAGCTCAACTTCCCGCCGCCGCGGCCGATCGAGAACGCCTCGCATTTCCTCCAGGAGGATGCGGGGCCGGAGATCGGCGCGATCATCGCGGACTGGCTTGGCTGAGGGGGACCCCCGGCTCCCTAACCGGCACGCTTGATCAGGTCGCTCATCTCCTCATGGGAGTAGCTGTGCAGTAGTTGGACGCGCCGCGGGGGGTCGTTGTCCTTCAGCCAGGTGACGGTTCCCGGCCAGTAGGAGTTCGGCGGCGTCCCGGGCTGGTGGAAGGCGGTGGCGAAGACCCAGCTGCCGGTGTTGTGGAGGCGGCCGCCGCGGGGCAGCGTCCACTCGGGTTCGTCGGGCAGCGGACCGGCGCGGTGGGTATGACCGGTGATGACATGGACCTCGTCGACGCCGAGGCGGATCGCCATCTCGACGCCGGCCTCGACGCCGGTGCGGAAGATCGCCCGCGGCGTCACGTCGGCTGAGAAGTCGGAGCGGAGAAGGCCGTTGAGGCTGCGGATCGCTAGCGGGAAGCCGGCGCGGGCGGCGCGAGCGCCGAGCGTCGTCTCCTCCTCCATGTCGGCGAGTACCTCCCAGGCGCGCTCGAAGGGCCCGTTGCGGCGGCGCTTGATCGGCAGTACCTGGGCGAGGCCGTAGGCGAACCCGTAGAGGGGGCGGAGGATGCGCTCGTAGTCGGTGGGGGAGGTACGCGCGGGCAGCGGGCGGGAGAGGCGGATCATCAGCGCCGCGGCGAGGCACTCGGCGCGGGGGAGCATCAGGTGGGCGTCGATGTAGTGGCCGTGGGTCGCGTAGACGTCGTCGCGCAGCCAGACGCCGGGGTAGGCGATTTCCAGCTGCGCTCGGCCGAGCCACTCGTCGACGATCGCGGTCGGGCCGGCGGAGGGGGCGCCGCGGTGTTCGAGTCCGAGGGTGCGCTCGCCGCCGATCGAAAGCTCGTCGAGCAGCGGCTCGGCGAGGCGGTGGTCGTGGTTGCCGGGGACGAGGAGCACCTCGGCCTCGCCGATCGCCTCGCCCAGCTCCTCGAAGAAGGAGCGCGCGCGCTCCAGTGAGGGGCCGACGGGGAGGTTGCGCAGCTCGATCACGTCGCCGAGCAGGACGACCCGGTCGGCACCGGCGATCTCCTCCAGCAGCAGCCGCCGCACCGCCTCGTCCCGCAGCACGTCCTCGTCCGAGGCGACGCCGAGGTGGAGGTCGGAGACGATCGCCGTCCGCATTCGCGCGAGTATGACGTTTGGCTGGGCAGCCAGCATGGGTACGATCCTCGAATGCATCGCTTCGGTGACGAGCAGATGGCGCCCGCGAACGGGATCGAGCTCTGCTACCAGGAGATGGGGGATCCCGACGGGGACCCGCTGCTGCTGGTGATGGGGCTGGCGACGCAGATGATCGCCTGGTCGGAGGACTTCTGCCAGCTGCTGGCCGAGCGCGGCTTCCGCGTCGTCCGCTTCGACAACCGCGACATCGGCCGCTCGACCAAGATCCGCAGCGCCGGGGTGCCGAACGTCCTCGAGATGGCGGTCGGCCGCCGCGGCACCGCGCCCTACCTGCTCCGCGACATGGCCACCGACACCTTCGGCCTGATGGACCACCTGGGGGTCGACTCGGCCCACCTCGTCGGCGCCTCGATGGGCGGGATGATCGTCCAGCAGTGCGCGATCGAGGACTCGCGGCGGGTTCGCTCGCTGACCTCGATCATGTCGACCACCGGCAGCCGCCGCGTCGGCCACCCCAGCTACCGCACCTTCGGCCTCCTGCTCGGCAAACCGCCGCGCGAGCGCGAGGCGATGATCGAGCGTGTGGTGAAGACCTTCCGCCTGATCGGCTCCCCCGGCTATCCCTTCGAGGAGGAGCGGATCCGCGAGATCGCCGGCCTCTCCTACGACCGTGGTCACAGCGAGGCCGGCGTCGCCCGCCAGCTGCACGCGATCACCGCCTCCGGCGACCGCACCCCGAAGCTGCGCGAGCTAGACGTGCCCGCCCTCGTCATCCACGGCAAGAACGACATCCTCGTCAACCCCTCCGGCGGCCGCGCCACCGCCAAGGCGATCCCCGGCGCCCGCCTGAAGCTGGTCGAGGGAATGGGCCACGACCTGCCGCGGGCGCTCTGGCCCGAGTTCGTCGACCAGATCGCCGCAAACGCGGCCCGGGCCCCCGAAGCCGACCTGGCACCGAGTCTGTCTTAGACCCCCTATACGGGGGACGGAGACGGATTCGATGCGGCTGAGAGGAGTCGAACCTCCACGGGCTCTCGCCCACACGGACCTGAACCGTGCGCGTCTACCAGTTCCGCCACAGCCGCGGGAGCAGGCAATTTACCGGTTGCGCGCCGCCCGCCCATCCCCGCCCTTGCGCCTTCCTCCTGTGACCGACGTCTCGCGCCCGCGCCTGCCGGCTCGCTAAAATGCCTGCCATCCTCGCCGCTATCGTCTAGGGGACTAGGACGCCGGATTCTCAGTCCGGAAACCGGGGTTCGAATCCCCGTAGCGGTACTTCGATGCCAAGGCGCTCCAGTGCTTCGGCGCCATCTTCCTTGTGGTCTGACGCTCCGCTCTTGATTCGCTCGGCGGCGATTGCCTCGGCCTCCTGATCCGCGGTGCGCTCGTGCTGGAGCGACATCTGTTCCGAGCGACGGCGCTCCCCCTTTGCGTTCGCGGTCAGCTTCTGCGGCTTGCAGAGCAGGCAGCCGCCACGACGGTGCTTTGGACGTTTGCGCTTGTGGTGGGCCACCGTCAAATCCTTACACATAGAGACTGATTGTCTGCGGTAGTGGCGGTTCCACCTGGATATTGGCTCAGCTCTTCAGCAGGCGCTCGATCGCATCGATGAATTCGGCGGTGCCCTTGACGAACTCGGCGGCTTCCTCCGCACTCGCCGGTGCGGCCTCGTAGTCGCCTTCCTCACGCGCGTCCTTGGCGCGGCGGGCAAGGGCGCTGAGGCGCTGGTCGAATTCGCCGGGGGCAACGAAGACCTGACTAAAGAGCGTCCAGGTGCCACTGTGGGTCTTGGCGAACTCACCTCGCTCCGAGAGGGCGGCTCGGGCGGCGTAGAGCATCCCGTAGTAGGCGGCGCTGACCACAACGGCAGGATGCGCCGTCCCCAGAATTGCTTCGGCGTCTGCCAGGCGGTCGCGCGCCTGCTGCATGAACTCCTCCGAGCGGGGGCTCAATCCAGTGCGCTCCCGGCGAGGACGATCTTGTCGCGGTCGACCTCTTGGATGAAAAAGGAGTCGATCGCGCGGCGACCTCTCAGCCACTCGGGGTCGTGGACGTGGACCGAGAATCTGAAAGGGCTCTCGTCCTCGGCGATTGCGGCTTGTTCGCTGAGATCGCCGGCAATTCGCCCATAGCGATCACGGCCGCCGTCGGCGATCACGAGCAGGTCGACGTCGGATTCAGGGTGCGCCGTCCCGCGAGCGCGGGAGCCGTAGAGCCAGAGACCGCGCAGATCGCCGCCCACCTCGTTATCCAAGCGCGATGCGAAGCGCTCGACCACCCGGCGCTCGCTTTCGGTGAGCTGCGCTGCATTGAGCCGTTCGACGGTTGCGTGCTCCATGGCTTTCAAGGATAGGCCCGGGGCAGGCTGAGACGCCGAAAATCCATGTCCCGAAATATGTCCCCGACTCCACCGAACCGGATCGAACTCGACCGAATCAACTGGACGTAGAAGGATCAAATCGGCCGCAAACGGCTTCACAGAGCCAATTCTCAGTCCGGAAACCGGGGTTCGAATCCCCGTAGCGGTATGGCCTTATCGGAGAGAGCCGGATCACCCGCCTCGCCCAGGTCACTCAGATTCCTCGCCTCGCCGAACGCGCTCGACACGAGTGCTTTCAGGCGTATTCGACCATCGTTGCGGTCGATCTCGACTCGCAGGCGGAAGGCGTCGAACACCGCGCGACGTACCTCAGGGTCGGCGGCGATCAGTGACTCGCCGAGGTCGGGCAGAGCGCCGAGAACCGCCAGTGCGTCGGCGGGGTCTACGGCGGTGCTGTCCCGGTGTGAAGCTTCGAGCTGGGCGAGGGCGGCCTGCGCCTCCTCGCGCTCAGCCTTGAGGTTGCGGATTCGCTCGCCAACCAGGACTGGGTCGACGCCAGCCTCTATTGCCGCGAGCTGCCGCTCGATCCGCTGCTCGACCTCGCCGACCTGCTTGGCGATCCGCGCGCGCTGGTCGTCGTCGCGGTCTTCCACTTCGCTCGCCAGCATCGAACTCTGAGCGCGGAAGTGGGTTAGGCGGTCAGAGCCGAAAATCCGCGGGCGAAGAAGGTGTCGATCAGGGTGACCAAGCTGTCCTCGCGGACGTACTGCCATTTGCCGTGGCCGACCGCCTCGGTCGCGCGGTCGCCATAAGAGGTGCGGTAGCCGCAGGTGTAATAGGTCGGCTCGCCTTCGCGGGCGCCGCCCTGCATCCGCAGCGGGTTGTGCCCGGTGGCGCAGTGGACGATGCCGCGCAGCAGGTGGGGGCGTTTCTGCGGGCGACGGCGGCGACCGCCGTGGCCGTTGCTGCGGCGCTTCATCTCGGCCTGTGCGCTCTCGAACTGCTCGTCGGTGATCAGGGCCTCGTGGCGTTCGTCCGCTTCGACCCATTCATCGGGGCTACGGCGAACCACCGGCCCGACGCCCTGGTTGTGGGCGCGTGAGTCGAGCCGGTTCCAGTAGAGGCGCCCGGTGTAGGTGGGGTTTTCGAGCATCGACTTGATCGTCGTCTTCGCCCACTTGCCGGACGTGTTGCGCTTGGAATCGACGTGGTTGGGGGCCGGCGGACCACCAGGCCGATTCAGGTGGTTGGCGATCTCCTTGTAGCCCGAGCCGGAGAGGAAGAGGTCGAAGATCTCGGCGACCACAGGTGCTCGCTCGGGATCGGCAACGAGGCGCGACTTCGTATCGCCCGCCTTCGCCCGTGCCGGGTCGGGATGCGCCTCATGCTGCAACCGATATCCGTAGGGTGCCCGCCCGCCGTTGCGGTAGCCCTGCCGCGTGTTCTCCTTCTGGCCGCGCCGGACTTCGCGACCCAGCTTCTCGACCTCGAACTGGTCGAGCGCCTGGAACATGTGGCGGATCAGCCGCCCCTCGGGGCTGGTCTGGTCGCCGGCGGTGAGCGCGTAGAAGACCTCGACCCCGGCCCGGGTCATCTCGCGCTCGTAAGTGAGCGCGTGGAAGAGGTCGCGGCTAAGGCGCGAGGTCGAGTAGATGATTACCGCGTCGAAGCGCCGCGCATTCCGCTCCTTGGCCTCGCGCAACAGGTCGGCCCAGCCTGCCCGGTCGTCTCGCCGACCGGCCTCTTGATCGGTGAAGTCGCAGACGATCTCCCCGTCCAGCTCAGCGGCTTTCGTCGCGCATATCTCGCGCTGGGAGGGAAAGGAGAGCGTCGGGTCCTGCTTGTCCTTGGTCGAGAGCCTTCCGTACCAGGCGAAGCGTCGCATCAGCGTCCCCTTCCTTGAGCCAGTCGGTTGCGCTGAGAGACGAGCAGGTCGAAGATCGCCTTGGCCTGCTCGCGGCGAAGCTGATCGTCCAGCGCTGATCCGGGCTCGGTGTGTTCGATCGACATGGTGGGCTCGAGTTCGCCCGCCGCCGTCTTGTGTCGCCTGCCTTCGTGATCGCGGCGGCGCCGGGCTGCGATCCGTCCGCTAGGTGTAGCTCCGTCGCGCCCGGATCTCAAGTCGATTCCACCGGCTCGGTTGGCAGCTCGCTCAGCATCCCCGCCCCGCAGAAATGGCAGCGCCCGGCAACGTGGCGCCGACCCCCAGGACTGGGCTTGCGCTCGGGGTCGGGATAGGCCATCTCCTCGCAGCGCGAGCAGCGCCGCAGCGCGCCCCGGTCAACCTCGGCGAGGAAGGCGTCGTGGCCGGTGCGGTGGCGGGCGATGAAGCCCTGCAACTTGGCGAGCCGCTTGGCCTCGGCCTCACGCCAGCGAAGGTAGTTCTCCCGCAGGCGTTCCTGCTCGGCGGCGCTCTCGCGGTCTTGCTCGGCATCGAGTGCCAGCCCGTCCAGCGAGTCGATGCCGAGCAGGTCGCCATCCTCAAGCCAGCGGCGCCTCTGGCGCACCTTCGGCCCGTCCCCGAATCGCTCGGCCACCTCGTCCAGACGCGCGAGCTGGCCCGCGCGGTGGTGCGCGACCAAGGCCGCAAGCGCCTGGCGCTCAGAAGGCGTCGGCTCACGGTCGGCGAGGCGGGCGTCAATCGGTTCGGTCAGCATCCCGCCGACCGCTTCCAGCGCTCGGCGCTCGATCTCATCAAGTGCGCCGCCCTTGCCTTCGAGCGAGAGGCGAAGGGCATCGGTCGCCGGTTGCCCGAGCTGGTCGCTCCCCCAGTCGTAGCGAAGCTCTCCCCGCAGGCGCTCGGCAAGGGCCTCGGGGTCAGAGCGCAGCCGGTCGCGCTCGGCCTCATCCTCGCGGCGCTGGGTTTCCTCGCGCGCCATCTCCTCGTCGTAGGGGCGACGCGCGGCGCGGAGGATGCCGAGCAGGTCGGCGGCTTGTTCGCTGTCGCCGACCATCCACTCTGTCGCGACGACGCAGCGCCGAAGGTCGCGAGCCAGCCCGACGCAGGCGACCAGCATCCGGGTGCCGATCTCCCTGTCGCTCGCGGCGAGGAAGGACCGCGCCCGCTTCTCGCTGGTGGTGATGAACAGCAGCGCCGGGCAAAACGGGTTGCGATGGCGCCAGGCTTCGAGCCGGGCGTACTCGCCGTAGCCCGCCGCCTTTGCTTTGAGCTGGCGGTGCGACATCGTGCCGAGGTCCAGCTCGACGAAGCCGAGCAGCCTCCGGCCGTCAGCCTCGGCGACGTCGATACAGGCGTCGGGGGCAATCGCCCGCTCCTCGCGAGCGTAGGTGGTGAACGTCTCGCGGGCCTCGGCCTCCCGGTCGAAGGCGGCGAGGTGGGTGCCTTCGGGCAACCCGGTCTTCAGCACCACGTACAGCTCGCTAAGCCCAGCGGCGTGAGCGAGGAACAACGGGTTCGGCTCGCGGCGCTCGCCACCGCGAGGCGGTGCTTCGCCTTTGGCGATCGCCTCGCCCTTGCGCGTCGGCCACAGATGATGCGGCGCTGAGCCGCGTTCGCGATATGGCCGAGTCCGTCCGACGAGGCCATGCTTGGCGAGGCGGGCGGTTCGATAGCGCAAGGTACGTGAGGGGATCTCGGGCGAGATAGTGGCGAGCTGAGGAAGGGTCAGAACCCGGAGAGAGGAGAGAAGGTCGAGGATGCGATGGTCGAGATCGGAGAGCGAGGGGTTACCCGCCGAGGAACGCGTCCCGGCAGGGCGCCCGGTGCCAGAGGAAGAACGGCCAGCCATCACCGAGCGCCGAACATGGTGGTAGAGACTCGGGCGCGAAGGAGGGGGGCGGATTCCGCACCACGGCGCGGAATGAGGGCTGCCCTACCTTGCCAGTCGGGTTGAGGGCGATTGGCAAGGCAGGGCGGGCGCAAGCAGGCCCTCGGCAAGCTCATCATCCACCTGCCTGTTGAACGAACCAGCCGATCCTGCAACTTTCCAGCGCGGATTTGGTGAGCCAATCCCGCGCCCTGCTCCGGTCGTAGTTCGGGTGCCATCTACTTAACGGAGGCACGAGCAGGGAAAGTGGACCCCTTTATGTGACGAATCCGTCCGTCCGTCGTCACCAGGAGGTCCCAAACGTTCAGCAAGAAGCCGCAAATTCCGGACAAGCAGGCAATGCTTTGCCGCCGCTGGCCAGACCTAAGCTCCCTGGGTTCCTAAGTAGGTCCTAACTAAGATCTAAGGAGATACGCGATGTTTCAAGAAGCTAACGAGGCGGGCGGCGGAACTGCGGTGCTTGCTCGTGAGACGCTCGACGCCTCGGCGGCCATGAGGCGTCTGAATGATCTACTCGACTTGACTGATGTCAGGATGAAGCTGGCCGATTCTGAGGAGGGGCCAGGGCTCGATCAGGGGCGGATCGACCTGATGGAGGGGGAGTACCGGAAGTTTCTCGCGATGCAGTTGATGCACCCTGGGGCCGTCATCGTGCCGTGCAAGATCGTCGATGAGATGTGGCATCGCCACATTCTGGATACCGCTGCCTATCGCGAGGACTGCGCGGCGATCTTCGGGCGCTTTCTGGATCACTACCCGTACTTCGGTATGCGGAGCGAGACGGAAGCGCGGGAATTGGTTGATGCCTACGGCAGCACTCTTGACCTTTATCGCGCTGCTTTTGGCGAGCCACCAGTCGGCAGCTGGGTTTCGGACGATGGGGCCGCTCGCTGCCGCCGCCAGTGCGCGCCGATGAAATGCCGGTAGCTCAAGCGCGATGCCTAGTCAGCCCGTCGGGCTGACTAGGGTCGGATATCTAGGGGTCCGCAGTGGCTGCTCGACCAAGATGGTGGCATCAGCTTCAGGCAAGCAAGGACGAGGCGCGCCTTGCGGTCGACCTTTACAACCGCATTGGCCAAGAGCGTCAGCTGGAGGCTTTCGTCGTCCACATGAGCCTGGGATGGCTGAAGCTGCTCCAAGCGCACTACGAAAAGACGGGCAAGCGTAGGCAGCTTTACAAGCTCAAGAACGGCCGTCGCCAGCGGACCGCTGACGGAGACTGGTTGATGAAGTCGCTATCGGCGCTGCTTGCCGAAATGTACGGTCCTCTCGATCCGATCCGAAAGAACGTCGAGTTCTTTCTCGGGCTCAGGCACAAGATCGAGCACCGTTTCGACCGCGATGTCGCCGCGCTGGTCGCTGGGAAGACCCAGGCTCTTGTTCTGAACTACGAGAAGGAGATCGTTCGGCTCTTCACCGAGAGCGAGGGACTTGCCGACGAATTGCGCTTGCCAATCTTCGTCTCGAGCATCACGGACGATGCGGTCGAAGCCATCAAACAAGTTCGCAGCCGCGTTCCTCGGGCTGTGCTGGACTACGTGCAGGATCAGGACGCTGCAGTCGATCCGATAGTTGCGGCCGACAGCTCCTACGAGTTCCGGCTCTACTTGATCCCCCATACCGGCCCCGCTTCAGAGGCAGATGCCGCGATGACGTTCGTCCGGCTTGAAGATCTCGACGCTGAGCAGCGCGAGAAGGTCGACGCTGCGATGACCATCATTCGCAATAAGCAGGTGCCGGTGTCGAACCTGGGATCCCTGCTGCCAAACCAGGTGGTCAAACGGGTCAAGACTGAGGCTCAAATCCAATTCAGCATCTCGGATCACACCCGCTGTTGGCAGCACTTTGAGGTTCGATCACAGGAAGGCGATCCGCATCCGGAGCACACGAAGTCACAGTTCTGTCGGTGGGACGCGACCTTTAAACGCTGGGTCTACACTGAGGCATGGGTCAACTACTTGGTTCGGAAGCTCACAGATGCAGACCTTCACCGCGAGATCCTGGGCCGCGACCTGATCCCTGGCAAATGAGGTTCCTACTTCCCGGGTCGCCTGCGGAATTGCCACGTCTTTGTAACGACACTGTCACGGCAGGAGGGGAGAGTCCGCGCCGTCCGGTACGGAGTGAAATGCTGTTAGCTCAATGACGGATTCTGTCCTCTGGTCTCTCGACTCCCATACTGCCGCGAAGCATCGCGTACTCCGCGCCTACCTCGATGGGTGGCTTCCCGTCATGGGCCATCAGGCCCAGCGGGTAGGCGACGATAACCCTCGTTTGCTGCTCGTAGATGGCTTCGCGGGACCAGGGCGATACGCAACCGGAGAGCCTGGGTCTCCACTAATCATGCTTGAGGCACTTCTTTCTCATAAGAGCTTCGAGGATCTGGCTGGCGTCCAGTTCATCTTTCTTTTTATCGAGCATGACGAAGGCCGAGTAGAGCATCTCCGCCGGGAGATTGCAGCCCTCGGCAAGCTGCCAGACAACGTCTCTGTGGGCATTGAGCACGGAGAGTTTGAGAGCGTTTTCTCTGCCGTTATCGATCCGATCGTTGAAAAAGGCGGTCATCTAATCCCGACCTTCGCCTTCATCGACCCATTTGGCTATTCGAGCGCATCAATGTCGATCACGGGTCGACTTCTTGATTTTCCTCGGTGCGAGGCGCTGTTCTTCCTCCCGATGTCCTTCATCCATCGCTTTGTCGGTCGGGACGGCCAGGAGGCTGCGTTGACTTCCCTCTTCGGCACGGACGCATGGCGCGGGGCAATTTCACTGCAAGGCGAAGCGCGGACGGCTTACTTGCTGGAGCTCTTCGAACGACAGCTCGAACAGAGCGATGGGGTCGAGTATGTCCGTTCTTTTCAGCTTCGGACTCAAGACGGCAATGACTATCGGCTCGTCTTCAGCCTTGGGCACTTGAAGGGTCTTGAAATTGCGAAGGACGCCATGTGGAGCGTGGACCCTACGGCCGGAACTTCGTACACCGCGACTACCGAGTCAGGGCAGGAGGTCCTATTTAGCCCGAACGACACTGTAGATACTTCCCCGCTGCTAGCTGAGTTGCGTGCGCGGTTCGGGACAGATTGGTTCACGATCGATCAGGCCGACCGCTGCACGGTTGTCGATACGCCTTTCCGCAAGGCACATCTTCGGCGGCGCACCCTTCAGCCGGCGGAGCGTGAGGGCCAGCTCGAGGTACGCCGGTCCGGAACCCATGGTTTCAAGGACGCCGCCATGCGCTTTCGCTAGGTGCATGTACACAGAGTCTCGCAAGGGGGCAGATCGCCGCGCCGGCCTTAGGCTCCGGCCTTGTTTCTTCGTCAGGTGGCTGGCACGGGTACCATCGCGACGTGGCGGATTTGACGGATAGGGAGATGGAAGTCTTGGAGGCGCTGGTCCAACTCGCGGAGGCCATGGACGATGCTGCGTTCGATATTTCCCCCGGCGCCGACAGACTCGATCTTCCGGCTTGGCCGAAGGATGGTCTTGGGCCAAGCCGTGAGGAGGTGCGGAGCCTAGTCGGTCGAGGATTTCTCGACGTTGACAAGAACGCCGCTCCGGCATGGCGGTTCTGGCCCTCAGAGAAGGCTCGCGCACTCTTCGGAAGCGACTCCGAGCAAGCCCTTGCGCGAGCGCTAAAAGACCCGGATCAGCGACTGGGGATCATCCTCGAAGCGATTGTTGATGCATTTGAGGCCGATCCGAGCGTTCCCTTGCTGATGCTTCGTACGAATGGGCCGGACATCATCAGGCATCCCCACTGGGGGATTCCCGCTGATGTTGCCCGTCTCCATGATCTGAGACAGCTTGAAGAATTGGGGCTGATCGGATGGGAGGGAGACACCGAGTTCTATCCGACGCCTTCAGGGCGTACCGCAGTCAGGAATCCTGCGACCTTCCTCAGCCAGCGAGCCGAGCAGACGGAAGATGAAGAGGAGCGTTCTAGGTTGCGTGGATGGGTTGAGAAATTCCGAGCGGGGGATGTTGCAGTTGGAGCCGCTGGCGGTCTAACGGGTGCAGCTATCCGAGCGACCCTTGGACTCTAAGAAGCAGCCGCTGCGCATAAATCGGGCGGCTCGGTCCATCCGACAACGTTGCGAACATATGTTCGTGTACGTAGAGGGTATGTCTGACGGTTGACGAAGGAGCACCTGCATGGCGGACAACAGCGCAATCGAGTGGACCGAGGCGACGTGGAACCCGGTCACCGGCTGCTCCCAGGTGTCCCCAGGATGTGCGCATTGCTATGCCAAGACCTTTGCAGAGCGATGGCGAGGGGTTCCCGGGCATCCCTATGAGCAGGGCTTCGGGCTTCGTCTGTGGCCGCAGCGCCTAGACCAGCCGTTGCGCTGGACGCGGCCTCGGATGATCTTTGTGAACTCGATGAGCGATCTGTTCCACGAGGACATTCCGAGCGAATACATCGAAGAAGTATTCGAGGTGATGGGTCGGGCTGATCACCACACCTTCCAGATTTTGACCAAGCGCCACGAGCGCCTCGTTGAGTTGGCGCCGAACTTGCCCTGGCATCCCAACATTTGGATTGGCGTGTCTGTCGAGAATCGCCGATTCACGCAGCGGGTCGACTATCTGCGAGAAGTCGACGCAGAGGTCCGCTTTATTTCTGCCGAGCCATTGCTCGGCCCATTGGAGGGCCTGGATCTATCCGGTATCGATTGGCTAATAGCTGGCGGCGAGTCAGGGCCTGGGCACCGGCCGATGAAAATCGAGTGGGCGCGGGAACTCCGCGACCGCTGCCTCGATGACGAGGTGGCGTTCTTCTTCAAGCAGTGGGGCGGTCATCGGCCAAAGTCGGGGGGCCGCCTACTCGATGGTCGCACCTGGGACGAGATGCCGGCTGTCCAGCGGGTCGAGCTGGCTACCGTTTAGGTGCCTGCATCGGGCGTGTACGCTCACGCTGTGGTGTCTGAGACCGCATGGGAAGAGATGCGCGGCGAGGGAGAGCGCGACGCAACGGCCGATGAGATTGCGGCTATCGAAGCTGCGCATGGGCCACTCCTTCCGCCTGATGGCGAGGGATAGACGGACGTAAGGGTCGAACCGGGGAGGAGTTCCTCGGTGGCCTGCGCTCCTCCCCGGCCGACCTGAGCGGATCGGCGACCGGGTCCCTCCTGTGCCTTCGCTCCCGGTCGCCTACCGCTCGCTCGCCGCACCCTCATTGCATGGGAGTCGAGGCTGCGGGAGCCTTCGCCTTGCGGCGAAGCTCGGTTAGGTCCGCTGGGCCTGCGGCCCGCGTTCCTGAAGCTCGATCGCCTCCATGACTTCGCTGCAGGTCTGGATCGTGGATTCGAGGCCTTCGATCACGTTCGTCCCGGCGATGGCTTCGCGCTCCTTTCGGGCGTCGGCCAGCCCGCCCTCGGCTTCCTCGCGCAGCCGCCGCATCAGTTCGGTCAGGTCCTCGTAGGGCATCGTCAGCTCGACGCGGTCGCGGTCGTCGTCCTCTGGCCAGCCGAGGTCTTGGAGGAGTCGGAAGTCTTCGCCGAACTCGATGCCGAGGCGTTCGGCGGTGGCGTAATCCTTCTGGCACTCCATCGCAACGAAGACGTCGCCGAGGGCGGCGAGGTGGTTGCGCACCTGGTCGTAGAGCGCGTCGCGTTCCTCGCCGGTGATCTTGATCGTCTTCCGGGGCATGGCGCCCTCCTTTCGGTAGGGCACCGGAGAGCCGCCAGGATGCGCCCACGGCGGGGCTTTGGCGAGTACGGTCTCGCTTGCATCGAAGGCTGAGTCTTCGGTGCCAGGCCCCGGGGCGTTAGCGCGCCGCCGGGGCCACTTATGTCTTTGGCGTCGGCGAAGGTAGCTCCGACGCCGCTGAAGTCAAGGCGACTTTTTCAGATGTCCCTCCGAGGGATTCTCAGCGGCCCTTTCGGACGAGGCTGCTTTTTCGCCTGTGGAGCCAAATCCAGCGCCGCTTCTACCGGGACAATGATCTCTCCGTTAGGGACGAAACGCTGTAGCGGTACTTCGATGCCAAGGCGCTCCCGTGTGGGGAGCGTGCGGAAAGAGCGGCCACTTCCTAGACAGCCGGCCTCCTGAGCAGGTGCCAGTCGAAAAGGCTGGACCTCCAGATGACGACAGCGGTTGGGCCGGTGCTGAGGCGCACAACGATCTGCCGCAAAGGCAGGAAAAGCGCTCATCGTTCGCGCCCGGTCCTGCTGAGGATCTGGGCTTCTGCTTCTTCGCGAGCACTCTCACTCTGCAACCATAGGCGTACCGGTTTATCACGTCTTACATACCGAATTGCGCATTAGTTACGGCGCGGAATACGGTGCCAGTAGGCCGAGAGAAAGGTGGACGGTGGCGAGGGCAGAGGGCCGCAAGGGGAAACCCTTCGATCGTGATAGCCGTTTCCGGAAAGTTGGTTCGAATCCCGTCGGGAAGGGTGGGATAGCCCACATCTGGAAAGCCAAAGATCGCGCCGCTGCCCCTCATGCGCCGGAGGTTGCGGTCAAGCTCCTGAGGGAACCTCGCAACCCCGACCATCGAGCTCGCCTGGAAAGGGAGGGAGGCGACGATAGGCGGTTCGACCACCCGAACCTGGTCCGGATCTTCGAACTCCGTGGCGGCCCGCGAAGCCCCTTTCTGGTGATGGAGTGGATCGACGGGGAGGACCTGCAACGGCTGTTGGGGCGGCGCCGGCGGTTGGCGCCGGAGCGCGTGGTCGAAGTTGCGATCCAGCTCTGCGCCGCGATGAACTGCCTGCACACCGCAGGCCTGGTCCACCGCGACATCAAGCCGGCCAACTTGATGTTGACGGGCAGCCTCGACGGCGATGGCCCGATCGGGTTGAAGCTGATCGACCTCGGGATCGCGCAGGCACCCGGCGACCCCCAGCACACCATGCAGGACCAGGTCGTCGGCACGGAGCCATATATCGCCCCGGAGGTTCGAGCCGGAGAGAGAGCGACGGAGGCGGCGGACGTCTACGGCGCCGGCAGCGTCCTCTACGAGCTGGCGACCGGCATGAGCCTGCCGGAATTGACGCCAGAAGAGAGGTGGCGCCGCCGCCGCCGGCGGCCTGTCGCACCGCCGGACGCGATCCAGGCGGATGTGCCGGGGTGGTTGAGCGCAGTGATCATGCGCGGGATCGAGCTGGAACAGGAGAAGCGCTACATGACGGCGGCGCAGATGGAGACCGCGCTGCTGGAGGGTGAGAAGGGGGCGAGCGAGAACCCCACGGCTCTGATCGACGCCGACCCCGAGGCGCCGACCGAGGCCCTCGGGAAGACGGCGACGCCGATCGTTTTCCGGATCATCGAGGCGCTCCCGGCCAGCCTGCGGCAGCAACTTCCCGAGGATTACCAGGGCCAAGACCCCACTCACTGGTGGCTTTACCTCCTGGCGCTGTCGTCGGGCCTGGTGATGGTCACCGCGTTGGCCCTCCTGATCCTCATCCCCGTGGTCGTCACGCTTCTCGAAATCCCGTTCGAGCTGCTTACGGCACTCACCCTCGGCGGCGGCGCCGCTGCCTGGTATCTGAAGGAGGAGCCCCGCCGACGGGCGGCGGCGAACGGTCTCCGGGCAGCCGGCCTTGCCGGCTGGCGCGTCTCCACTGCGGTCGGCACCGGTCTGCGAAGCGGCGCTCGCACGGGGGGACGCTACGTCGCGTGCGCGGCGACGGCGACGTGGGGTTGGATCTCGAGCCTCTCGCTGCCGGAGCTGTCGGTCGGTTCCACCGAACGGGTGGCGCCTGCCCCGGAAGGTCCTGGGGAGCCAGGAGTCGACTCCCTGCTGTCTCGCGTGCGTCCGCTCCTGACCGGGGCCGGCGTGCGCGTGCGCGGCGCTCGCTCTCAGCTGGGGAAGGCGGGCGCCGAGGCCGGCGCCTGGCTGGCGTGGCTCGGTCGCCGTGCCTTCATCATCGTGCTGAGTGCCCTCACCGTCTGCCTGGCGCTTTGGTTGGCGCCGGCGCTGCAGAGCCGGGTCGCCTCGCAGCCGGTTGGGCACCGTGCGGTCCTCACTGCCGTTCCAGCGCTGATCTGGATTCTCGTCGCCCTCATCGGGCTGCTCGGTCTCGGGATCTCAAAGGCGAGTCCGGGTCGCCTCGTGGGCGGCGGGCTTGCCCTGCTGGCGGTGCTGACGGCGCTGGGGATGGCCTCGCCGTCCTTCGCGGACTGGCTGGACGGCCGCTTTTGGACCGGCGATCACATCGAATCCAGCAAGGGCGCGGAATCCAGCCAGTCGACGGCACCGGCCGAGCCTGCACAGGCCCCGCCGCCCCGGTCTCCTCGCGAAATTGCGCGGGCGCACAGTCACAAGCTGGCGCAGGGGGTGCGGAGGGTTGAAGCCAGGTGGGCGCAACTGATTCTCAGGCTGCGGCGCCGGGGGTGGGACATCGCCGAAGAAACCAGGGGGGCCGTGCGCGAAGCCGCCGACGCGCTCGTCCTACAGTTGAACGGCTGGGGTCAGATTTACCAATACGAAGCGGCTCGGATGGAAGCGAGGCACTGGGTTAGAAGCATGGTGAAGGGGGCGACGAAACTGGGTTCGCGCGAATGCCGGGAATTCAAAGTCGGGGAACATGGTGCCTTCGTCCGCTGTTGAGGGGATCGCTCGCGTACCATGAAGAAGATGCTGAGAGCCCGAAAGGTCGCCCGTCGCATTGTCGCCGTTCTCGGCTTCGCGATCGCCGGTGCTTCGGTCCTGATTGCGCTCGCCGTGCTGCTGGCATTCTTCACCGACAGGCCGGACGCGATCGACTCCACGGGGTCGGCCCAGCGGGCGGGAGCGATCGCAGTCGCTCTCTTCCTCGTCGCCATCGCCATCTTCGCGTTGGGGGAGCGCTGGCCCCGGCGGATCAAGCGGACCCTCGCGACCGCAGGCCTGATCTGCGCGGCGGGAGGGGCGGTACTGACCTGGACCGCCTTCGACCACGCCCAGCTCGACAAGCAGGACCACCCGCCGCTCGCGAAGGGAGCGACCGGGAGCGGTTCGGGCCGCAACCCCGGGCACGGCGGCGGCAAGGCAAAGCCCCACCATCCAGGAAAGAAGGCTTCGCGGCATCACGACGCCTCCGCCAAGCCGGCGACCCCAGGCTCATCCGCGAAGGCCGAAGCCGAAGCATCGACCGCTTCGTCCTCCGAGTACTGCTACTGCGAAGAAGGCGGCTACGAATACGAAGGGGAATCGGCCGGCTGGGAATCCGAACCCGAAGAAGAATGGGAAGAAGAAACCTGGGGGGAAGAAGAATCCTGGGAAGAAAGCGAATCCTGGGAAGAAAGCGAAAGCTGGGAAGAAAGCGAAAGCTGGGAAGAAGAATCCTCGGGTGAAGAAGAATGGAGCGAAGAATGGTGAGACCCGTCGCCTTTCGGATCGAAGCTCCGGGCGCGCGCGGCCGCCATGCCCTCTCTTCCTGAACTGCCGACAAGCCCACCCGCCCTCTGGCTCGGCCTGATCGCGGCGATCGCCGGCCTCGGAGCACTCGCCCGCGGCCCCATCGGCGATGCTTACGACGCCCGCTGGCCGCTGTTGGTGGCGATCGGAATCCTGCTGGTCTGCCTGGGTGCGGCCCTGGTTCGCGGTCAGCGGCGGATTCGGATCGTTAACGGGCACGAGAACATCCACGCCGAGCTGACCCGCATGGTGGCGAAGGCAAACGAGGTGCTGTATTGCGTCGGCTCCCGCTCTCGCGACACCGACTATTTGCGGGACATCGAGGAGCGGGTCAGGAGTCAGACCTCGCTCCGCCATTACCGGGTCTTATGCGGCGAGCCGCGGCACGAGATCCTCAAGCAGCACGCGGTTAAGCTGATGGAGATGCGCGCAGTTGATTCGCAGAGCACCGGCAGGATCCGGTTGGCAATCTGCTCGGCGGCGGATGAGCTGGAGCCGGCGGTCTGCGTTACCGACAACCGCGCGCTGGTGGTGACCCCGGCTCTTGGCAGGTACGGGCGCTTAGACTCGGCGATCGTGCTGGACCGGCCCGCCGACGTGAAGACGGTGCGCCACTACGTGGAGACGATGTTCGCGAACAGCCGGGAGCTGACCACGGCAGGAGAGGTCCAGGCCCTGCAGGTGCGGGCCTGATGGAGCGTGGCGCGGCAGCCGCAAAGAGGGAGCACGCGGCGGTCGAGGAGAAAGAGGCCAGGTTCCGTTCGATCCTCGAGCTGACCCGACAGCTCGTGCGGGAGCCCAGCCCTGCGGGCAGCAAAGGCCGCGAGCGGGTCCTCTGGATCGCCGGCGCGTGGCTGCGCGACCATGGTCTGGAGGCCACCACGATCGAGCACAACGGGAGGCCGATCGCCCTTCTCGGCACCGCCGGAACTCCAGGGCCGGGGCGGACGCTTTGCCTTAACGCTTGCGCCGATACGGCGCCCGTCGAGGATGTCGGACGCTGGTCCGCGGATCCGTTCGGCGGCGAGATCGCCGACGGCTGGATGTACGGGCGCGGCGCCGCCGACTCGAAGGTGGCGATCGCGGTTTTCTGCCACCTTCTCCGCGACTGGGCAGACGCCGCCGATCGGATCGGCAATCTCGTCGTGCTCTTCGACGGCGACGAGCACACCGGGCGCTTCCGCGGGGTTCAACGTTTCATCGCCGACGGCCCGAGGGTCGACGCTGCGATGATCGGTTACCCGGGCCTCGACACGGTCCGCGACGGAGCGCGTGGCTTCTGGCGGGCGACGATCAGCGTCTTCGGAGCCGAGGAGCACTCCGGCAGCTCTCGAGGGGGCGGGGACAACGCCGTTCTGCGGGCGGCGGAGCTGGTTCGACGGTTCGGGCAGGTGGAGCTCGACGAGGACGACGATGCCTTCGGCCTGTCGCCGCAGCTGACGGTCACCGGCATCGACGGGGGGCGCGGCTTCAGTGTGGTTCCAGACCGCTGTCGGGTGCGGGTTGACATTCGAGTCACTCCGGATTGGCAGCCGGACGATGCGCGGAACCTGGCCTTCGACTCCGTTGAATGGCTTGACCGAACTTTTCCGTGCTCGCGGCGCTCGCGGATCCATGAGTGGAAGGGGTGGCCGGCCTACCGACTCGGAGGACGCGACCCTGTCGTCATGGCTCTGCGCCGTGGCGCCGAGGCGGCCATGGGTCGCCGGATCTCGACTCGCCCTGCCGGCCCGTCGAACATCGGCAACTTTCTGGCGGCAGTTGGGGTTCCGGCGACCTGTGGGTTCGGTGTTCGCTATCGCGGCGTGCACGGTGTCGACGAGTGCTTCGAGACCGCCACCGTGCCCACCGTGACCCGCGCCTACGAGCTCGCGATCAGGAATTTCTTCGAGCTGGCGGAAGCCGTTGACTAAGTCCTACTAGCGGCCGGGTGGTGGGCCTTTAGCCCCGCGCCCGAGCCGCCGATGAAGCCGCATCGCCCGATTGCTTGAAAACGACCGCCTGCGGTTGGTCTTCCTGTTGATCCTGCTTGTCGGGGTTCTCGTCATCCGTTTCGAGCGCGTGTTCGAACCCGGGGAAGAGGCCACCGCTGGACCTACTTGTCCCAGCGTTGAAGCGCCGTCGGTGATCTCGGTGGGGCCGGAGCGTTTGAGCGGGTTCAAGGCGGACCTGGAGCGGACGATCTCCACCTGGGCGGCGCGCAAGCCGGAGAAGAGCAACCCTCTCGTCTACGAACAGGGGGTGGTCACCGGCGCGGCGGCCTGGACGGACATGGAACCCGGTACCGGCGGCGTCCCTGCCTCCGGCACTCCCGTTGCCGGCTTCGAGATGCGCTGGTGGATCTGGACGTGGGGGTGGAACGACGTCGTCGCCGACGTCTTCCTCTTCGAGGATGCCTCCGCGGCGGCGAAATATATGGAGCTTGCCGCCGGCACCGAATGCCGGATTAACACGATGGAGGAAGCCGCCTCGGTGCCGCCGGGCGCCCGCTACCTGGAATGGTCCAACCCCTTCAACTTCGCCCAGCAGGACGTCTTCCTGCGCCGGGGCAGCCGCGTCTATCGAGTCTCCGTCGTCCAGCCCGGCGCCGGCTCGAAAGCCTCGAAGGCCAAACGCAAAGTCGGGTTTCGGCTGGTCGGCGAAATCGCCTGCGGGCTGCCGAAGTCCGGCTGCTCCCCGAGCCCGCCGCGCTCGATCGACGCCGGCGCCGCCTAGCTCAGCAGCCGCCGGCCGGGCCGGCGAAGGCGGGCGTCTTTTCGGCTGCGAACTGCGCTACCGCGGTCGCCATGGTCTGGCCGGTTTCGAAGCTGCCGTCGTCCGGGAGGACGGCGAGGGCGACGACGGCCTCGCCGCCGCTGACTTCCAACACCCCCATCTGCCGCACCAGGTAGCGGCCGTCGATGCCTGGTCCCCAACCCCCCTTCCAGCGGGCCGGCAGCCCGGCCGAGCCGAGGCCCCAGGTATCGGAGCTGACTTCCCCCATCAGCCCGAGGACGTAGTCGCTGGAGGCCGGCGAGCCGACGCAGCCGGCGGCGAGTCGGCTCATGAACAGCTCCTGCAGCTCCAGCGACCATTCGGTCTGGCCGAAGGGGGTGAAGCCGTCGCGGCCGACGCTCGAGACCCGGGTGGTGGTGTCACCCGCTTCGGCGAGGACTTCGTCGACGGCATTGGCCGCGCCCGCGGGCCCGCCGTAGGCGGCTTCGAGGTCGCCGAACAGCGCCAGCGCCGCTTCGTTGTCGGAGAGGGTGAGGGCGCGGCGCATCTCATCGGCCTGGCCGGAGCTGAGGCCATCGGGTCCGCCGACCTCCTGCAGGACCCGCATCGCCACCGGCACCTTGCTAGTCGACCAGGCTGAGCCGATCGTCAGGTCGCCGGCGCTCGCGGCGGGACCGGAGCCGGGCGGTCCGATCGCCAGCCCGACCTCGCCGGGGAGGGAGCTCGCGAGCTCGTCGAATCCGGAGAGCCCGGACCCACCGCTGCCCGGCGCGGAGCTGTTCTTCGGCTCCGGTTCGGCGGGCGAGGCGGGCGTCTTCAGGATCTCTTCTCGCGCCTTCTGGGCCTTCTCGGTCCGCAGTTCGCGTTTCAGTTCCGCCAGCGTGCGGGCCCGCTTCGCCGCTTCGGCCTGGTGGAGCTCGCGTTCGATCGAGCTGTCGCTGGAGCCCGAATCGCCGCAGCCGGCGAGGGCGGCGAGGAAGGCGAGGAGAACAAGCGCGCGGCGCAAGCGCTAGGGAAAGTAGACCGCTGCGTCGTTGCCGCCGGTGCATTCGTGGGGTGAGCCGGCGGTGCAGTACATCGAATACGTTTCGTGCGTGGTCGGGCTGTAGGCGTAGACGCTCCCCGAGCCACTGCCGATTTCGGCGTAGTAGGAGGCTTCGACGTTTTCGGCGAAGCCGCAGGTGGTGTGTTCGTTGGCCGAGAGCGAACCGCCGCAGTTGCCCGAGCCGGCGACGCTGCCATCGCCTTCGGAGGCGGGAGTAGTGGAGCCTCCCGCGGCGCCCGCCTTCCCCTTCTTCAGGTTCTTCAGTTCCTTTTCGATCTCGTGGATCTTCTCCTGCTGGCGCGCCTTCGCCGCCCCCTGTTTGCGCGCGGCTTCGATTTCCTCCTGGCCGGCGCCGGAGTCTCCGCAGGCGCTCAAGCCCAGACCGAGGAGGGCGATCGCCGCAAGCGAAAGGACGGGAAGCAACCGGGCGACTGACTGAAGACCGCGATGGAGGCTCATCGGTACTGCAGAATCTACACACGAACAGCCGCGCAGAGGGCGAAGACGTGGGAACGGCGAGGATGCGGCGGGCTCAGCTCTCGCTTGCCGCGTCGAGCTGCTCGCGCAGGATCGGCGTCGCGTCGAAGACCTGATCGGGGTCCGGCACGGAGATCTGGGGCTGGGCGCCGAGGTCGAAGAGGTCCATCCGCAGGTCCATGGTCACGTCCGGCTGCCCCGGCGCCGTCGGGATCGTCATCACCATTCGCATCCGGCGGAGGATCTTCTTGCCGTCGATCCAGCCTTCGACCACCGGCGCGGTGGGGACGATCGCCCCATAGCTGTCGTACTGGTCGGCAATCTCGTCCTTGCCTTCCTGGCGGAGGAGATCGGCGTAATCGTCCAGCGAGACCTGGGCCCGGTAGCGGCGGGTGGCGACGCCGCGCACCTTCTCGCGGCCGACCAGCTCGGCCTGGCCGCTGGCGCTGCTGAGGATGCCGAGGGAGTTGTCGGCGTCGCTGCCCCCGAGCATCGCCTCTTCCTGACTGTGGCCGAGGAACGGTTCCATCTTCATCCAGGTCTTGCCGCCTGGTAGTTCGCTGCTGATCAGGTTGCCGCTGAGGTAGATGGAGGTGCTGTCGGCGATCGAGTCGACGGTGATCTGCCCCTCGCTCGGCGAGTTCAGCTCCAGCGACGCTTCGCTGAGGCCGGACTCCGAGTTGTAGGCGCCGCGGCCATGGGCGACCGTCTTTCCGGGCCGCGCCGCGGTGGTGTAGACCGCCGTCATCGTGAAGCGGGCGCCGGGCTGGCTCTGGGTCCGCTCGGCCGCCGCGGCGACGAGGTTGTATTCGAGCGGTTCTTCGTCCTCGTGCAGAAAAGCGTTGGCGAGGACGAGGACGAGCAGCAGCGAGAGCACGCCGGCGGCCTGGAGGAGGCGCTGCGAGAGCGGGGTGAGCTCACCGCCGCCGCTGGGGGCTCCGCTCGCGGTGGGCGCGGGGGGCGCTGGGCGGGAGCCGCTGCCGTGGCTGCCCCAGAGGGGACTTGCCCCGGGAGGCGGGGTCGAGGTTGGCTGGTCAGCGGACAAGACATAGAGTCATCGGCAGCCAGTCGATCGACTTTGAGGGCTAATCGAATCCTTTGGACGCATGGGCCTCCTAGATCCCGCACCGCCTCCCTTCGAGGTCTCCGAGTGGCGGCGCCTGCCGCACCTGGAGCGGATCAAGCCGCTGGCTCAGGACTGGGCCCTGAACGGGTTCGGGACCCCGGTCGCCGTCTACTTCCTCTACGTCTTCAAGATCCTCGCCTACGCCGGCCTCGGGGCGCTGGTGATCTTCGCGACCAGCGGCTGGCCCTCGTGGACGGCGCCGATCGTCTTCCAGAAGGCGGTGATCTGGACGCTGCTCTGGGAGGTGCTGGGGCTCGGCGCCGGCTCGCTGCCGCTGACCCTGCGCTTCAGCCCGATGATCGGCGGCGTCCTCTACTGGCTGCGGCCCGGGACGACGCGGCTGCCGCCCTGGCCCGACAAGGTGCCGGGGACTAGGGGAACGACCCGTGCCTGGCTCGACGTCGGCCTTTACGCCGGCCTGTTGGCGAGTGCGCTCTACCTGCTGCTCTCAGGCGGCGACGTCCTCGAACCCGCCGCGGTCGGCGTCCTCCTCGCCTTCCTCGCCGTCCTCGGCCTCCGCGACAAGGTCCCGTTCCTGGCGGCGCGCGCCGAGGTCTACGGCAGCCTCGCGATCATCTTCCTCTTCCCGGTGACGAACATGGTCATCGCCGCCCAGCTCGTCTTCTTCTGCATCTGGTGGGGAGCGGCGTCCTCGAAGCTGAACCGCCACTTCCCCTTCGTCGTCACCGTGATGATCAGCAACACGCCGTGGAACAAATCGCGCGCCTTCAAGCGCCGGCTCTACCGCGATCACCCCGAGGACCTGCGGCCCTCACGGCTCGGCGAGCTCGACGCCCACATCGGGACGGCGGTGGAGTTCACCCTGCCGCTGGTCCTCATCCTCACTCAGGGCGGCCTGCTCGGCACCCTCGCCCTGGCGGGGATGGTGCTCTTCCACGTCCACATCTTCTCCACCTTCCCGCTGGCGGTGCCGCTGGAGTGGAACGTGTTCATGATCTTCGGCCTCTTCTTCCTCTTCGGCCACTACGCCGACACGCCCTGGTCGACGATCGACGACCCGCTGCTGCTGCTCATCCTCGGCCTCGTCTGCGTCGGCCTGCCGGTGCTGGGGAACTTCCGTCCCGACCTCGTCTCCTTTCTGCCCTCGATGCGTTACTACGCCGGCAACTGGGCGACCAGCCAGTGGCTCTTCCGGCGCGGCGCCGGCAGGGCGGAGGGGGCCGAGGAGAAGCTCGACCGCGAGATCGTCAAGTCGGCGCCGATCGTGACCAGGCAGCTGGAGAAGTTCTACGAGCCGGAGATGATCGAGGTGCTCGTCTACAAAGGACTTGCCTTCCGTTCGATGCACTCGCACGGGCGGGCGCTGAACGCGCTCTCGGCGCGGGCGGTCGACGACGTCGAGGCCTACGACGTGCGCGAGGGGGAGCTCGTTGCCGGCGTCGTCCTCGGCTACAACTTCGGCGATGGCCACTTCCACGACCAGCGGCTGCTGGCGGCGGTGCAGGAGCGCTGCCGCTTCGGGCCGGGGGAGCTACGGGTGGTGACGCTGGAGTCCCAGCCCGCCCACGTGCAGCGCCAGCGCTACCGGATCTGGGACGCGGCCGACGGGCTCGTCGAGGAGGGCTGGGTCGACGTCCGCGACATGGTCCGGCGCCAGCCCTGGCTGGTCGGCGACGAGCCCTTCCCGGTCCACGATGCCTAGCGCTGTCGTCGTCGGCTCCGGCCCCAACGGCCTTGCCTGCGCGGCGACGCTGGCCAGCCGCGGGGTCGCGGTGACGGTGATCGAGGCCGAGGAGCGGATCGGCGGCGGCACCCGCAGCTCGGAGCTGAACGAGCCGGGCCTGCTCCACGACGAGTGCAGCGCCACCCACCCGATGGCGGTCGCCTCACCGGCGGTCGCCGGGCTCGGGCTGGAGCGCTACGGGCTCGAGTGGGCCTGGCCGGAGGTCGACCTCGCGCACCCGCTCGACGGCGGCGGGGGAGGGGTAATGCTGCGTTCGCTGGAGGCGACCGCCGCCGGGCTCGGCGAGGCGGGGAAGAACTGGGAGCGAGTCTTCGGCCAGCCCTCGCGCGGCTACGACGCGCTCACCGAGGACGTCTACCACCCGCTCATCCACCTCCCGCGCCACCCGCTGCGACTGGCGCGGTTCGGGCTGCCGGCGGCGCTGCCGGCGACCACGCTCGGGCGGTGGCTGGGGACGCCGGAGGCGGCGGCGCTCTTCGGCGGCGTCGCCGCCCACTCCTACGCGCCGCTGAACCGGCCGCTCAGCTCGGCGATCGGGATGGCGCTCGTCTGCTCGGGCCACGCCTACGGCTGGCCGGTGGCGAAGGGGGGCTCGATCGCACTCGCCGAGGCCTGGGCGGCGGTGATCCGCGAGCACGGGGGGCGGATCGAGACCGGCCGCCGGGTGCGCTCGCTGGAGGAGCTTCCGCCCGCCGACGCCGTCGTCCTCGACCTAAGCCCGCGCGGGGTGCTGGAAGTGGCAGGAGAGAGGCTGCCGCGCCGGGTCGCCCGCGCCTATCGCCGCTACAAGTACGGGCCGGGCGCCTTCAAGCTCGACCTCGCCGTGCAGGAGGGCGTGCCCTGGACGATGGAGGCGGCGCGGCGGGCGGGAACGGTCCACGTCGGCGGCACCCTGGAGGAAATCGCCGAGGCCGAGGCGCAGATCAACCGCGGCCGGATGCCTGAGCGCCCCTTCATCCTCGTCGGCCAGCAGTACCTCGCCGACCCCGGCCGCTCGCGCGGCGACCTGCATCCGGTCTGGGCCTACGCCCACGTCCCTAGCGGCTACGACGGCGACGCCACCGAGACCGTGCTCGACGCGATCGAACGCTTCGCCCCCGGCCTGCGCGAGCGCATCGTCGCCAAGACGGTGACGACGACGGCCGAGATCGAGGCCCGAAATGTCGGCTTCGTCGGCGGCGACATCCTCGGCGGCGCCAACACCCCGACCCAGACCATGCTCCGCCCCCGCATCCACCCGGTCCCGTATGAGACCGGCATCCCCGGCGTCTTAATCTGCTCGGCGGCGACCCCGCCCGGCGCCGGCGCCCACGGGATCAACGGCTACAACGCGGCCGAAGCGGCACTGCGGACGCTGTAGGGAGGGCGAGAGGTCATTTGACAGGGGTTGTTGAAGCCCCTAATTTAGATCCACCAAAAAAAGTTTGACGCGGCTAAAAAATACCGCCCCGTCAAGCAACTAATCAAGGAGCACTACACAAATGAAACAGATACGCAAATTAGCGGCGGCATTTTTCGCCGCTCTAGCCGCAGTCGCTTGTCTGAGCGGCGCAGCGACGGCAATCAGCAGGCAGCACGAGGAAGTGGCCCTCGACACCGGCAATCACGGCAACGACATCGATTTCGAGACGACAAACGTCGACCTCACCTGCACAAACGAACTCAATGGCGATCAAGCCATGACAGAAGGGCACACGTGCAATCGACCGGAAGTCAGCCATGAGCTAAGGCCACGGGACATACGCCTCCTCTAGGGCATCCAGGAAACACCCCGGCATCGCGCCGCGATGCCTTTGCAGTACGGGTCGACCCTCCCTGCGATCGCCGCGATGAGGCGATGTCTCCGAGCGCCGCCGATGGCGCCCGGGAGGGGAATTCTTGGACCCGAACACAACAGAGCAGCCAGATAAACCTGAAACACAGCCTTCTCACGACGTAGCCGAGGACGAGAACGAGCCCTCGCCCGAAGTCGTCGGGTTTTTCGCCAAGCACGAGAAAGTCTTCGTCGGCGTGGGCGTAATCGCCGGGGTCGTGCTGGCCGTGGTGGCCGTGATCACGCTGAGCCTCAAAATCTTCGGTTCAGGAGATGGTGGGTCCGGCGAGCGGCCGCCCGCACCGCCGCAACCCGGAGTCGCTTCCAAGACGGTGACCATCCTTGGGCAGGCGAAGCCACCCGGGGTCCACTTCTGGTCCGGGACGCTGCGCATCCTTCCCCGGCACGGGAGGGTCCGGTTCAGGATTCGGGTAGGAGTCACCGGCTCCGAAGAGCTCACCGGCGTGGTCGCCGAAGCGGAACTTGCGGAGCCGATCGGTGTGGTGCCGCGAAAGTGTTGGTACCGGGGCGGGCAGTGCCCGGGTTCGCTGTTAGAGGGCGGGGTGCCGCTTCCTGATCTCCAGCCTGGGACTTGGACCAGCGTCGTCTTCTCGGCGGACGTGCCGAGCACCATCTACGGGGGAACTTTTCCGGCCATCCTGAAGATCAACTCCGACCAGGGAAAGTTCGTCGACAGGGCCGAAATCGTCGTCTCGGCCACCGACGCTGAAGAAGCGGTTCGTCCCTTTGTGAGGGAAGTGGCAGAGTCATTGGCGGCGGCAGGCAAATCGGCTGAGGTGGCTGGGAAATCGAAGCGTCTGCTGCTCGGACAGTGGCCGACGCTGACCCTTGAGCATCCTCACCCGTTCGAGCAGATAAAGCAGTACGAAGACTCGATCGACGGCAGGCCGATCGTCGTCGACGACCTCAACTACGAACGCTGGCTGGAGGGACAGGTGGTGCGCCTGCGCGGCCGGGTGGTGCGGCGACCGCGAAACAACGCCGTCGCCGAGGACGTCGTCGAGCAGCGGGTCGACCTTCGCAATCCGGGCGGCGGCACACGGTTGCGCTGCCACATACCGCGCCCTTGGGATCACCTCTTCGTGCAGGGCGAAGAAATCGAAGTAAAGGCGGTGATCGTCGCCTGGGGCCCCGAAGGCTCCTCGGACGCGGATCTGACGGTGGCGGTCTGCCCGGCGGCCCGAGCAGTCAGGCTCAGTCGCCGGCCTCGATCGGGCGCGGGGGCGGGGTAGGGGTCGGCTCGTCGACCCGGACCTCGAGGCGGCGGACGCTGGGGACCGAGTAGGCGGCGGCGATGCAGAGGGTGACGACGATGCTGCTGAGCCAGAGCGTCTCCGAGGTTCCGATCGCCGCGACAAGCGGTCCGACCAGGGCGAGGCCGAGGGGCTCGAGCGCCAGCGAGCCGAACCAGTCGTAGGCGCTGACCCGGGTGCGGACCGGGGGCGGGACGTGCTGGACCCAGGCGGTCTCGAAGAGGATCTGGGCGAGGCTGCCGACGGCGCCGGAGACGAAGGCTGCGGCCGCGATCAGCGCCGTCGAGGCCGGCACCGCCAGCGCCACCAGCGGCAGACCGATCAGGATCACGAACCCCTCCCCGACCAGGAGCGGGCGGCGCGGCCGGATCGAGAGCGCGACGGCGCCGCCGGCGACGGCTCCGAGCCCCATCGCCGTCGCGATCACCGCCCAGGAGCTCGAGCCGCCCAGCGAGTCCTGCGCCACGGTTGGTCCCAGCACCTGGAAGGCCGGCCAGTAGATCGCGTTGGAGAGCGCTGCGCCGGTGACGACGGCGACCAGCCAGCTGCGAGCGGAGAACTCGCGCCAGCCGTGGCGCAGCTCGCCGAAGAAGGACGCCCGCTCCTCGCTCGCCTCCGCGCGCGGTGCCCGCAGCCCGACCAGCGAGATGGCGCTGACCGCGAAGGTGGCGGCGTCGAGGGCGAGGGCGGAGCCGGGGGAGCCGAGGCCGAGCATGATCCCGGCCAGCGCCGGGCCGACGACCTTGCCGAGTGAGCGCGAGAGTTCCAGCAGCGCGTTCGCCTCCTGCAGGCGGCGGACCGGGACGATCTGGGGGACGATCACGCCCGAGGCGGGTTTGAAGAAGGCGGTGGCACCGCCCTGGATCGCGTAGAGGACGGCGAGGTGCCAGATCTCGGCGGTGCCGCTCAGCAGCAGCGCCGCCATCGTCGCCGCCGTGGCGACGCTGACGAGGTCGGCGCCGAGCATCGAGAGCCGTGGCGAGACGCGGTCGCCGACGACCCCGGCGCCGAGGACGAGGGCGATCAGAAGCAGGCTGTGGGCGGCGAAGACGATCCCCAGGTCGGTCGCCGAGCCGCCGAGGCCGAGGACGGCGAAGGCGATCGCCACCGGCGCCATCCCGTCGCCGATGAAGGAGGTCGTGCGGCCGACGAAGAGCCGCCGGAAGTCCGGCTCCCTGAGGACCTTCACTCGCTTCCCGATCGGCACCTGAGCGAGGATAGGAGGGGTTAAAGAAGATCGAGGCTGGGGTAGCTCGCGGACACACCGCAATGGGGACTCAATCCAAAACCGGGGACGCTCGGCGCGAGCACAATTTCGGCTCCTCGACGCCCTTGACGATCGGGGTCGAGGAGGAGTTGTTGCTGGTCGACGCGGAGTGCGGCATCGTCGCCGAGGGCGAGGCAGTGCTGGAGCGCATCGGGGAGGAGCACCGCAAGGCGGTCTCGACCGAGATCTTCGCCACTCAGATCGAGCTGAAGACCGGCGTCTGCCTCGACGCCGGACAGGCGGCGAAGGAGCTGGCGGAGGTGCGGCGCGCCGTCGCCGGGATCGACGCGAGGCTGATGGGCTCCGGCCTCTACCCGGCCGAGACCGGCGAGCCGCAGCTGGTCGAAAAAGCCCGCTACGAGGCGGTGAAGAAGGACCTCGCGAGCCTGCTGGCGACGCCGCCCTGCGCCCTCCACGTCCACGTCGGCGTTCCCGACCCCGAAACCGCCGTCGCCGTCGCCAACGCGATGCGTCACCACCTGCCGCTGCTGGCGGCGTTGACCGCCAACTCGCCCTTCCGCGAAGGCGCCGACTCCGGTCTCGCCAGCGCCCGCGCCGCCGCCGTTCGCAGCTACCCCCGCTTCGAGCTGCCGCGCGCCTTCCGCGACTACGAGGACTTCCTTCGCGTCGCCGACCAGCTGATCGCCGCCGCCGGCGTCTCCGACTACACCTACATCTGGTGGGACGTGCGCCCGCACCCGAACTTGGGCACGGTCGAGGTGCGGGGGATGGACGTGCAGCCGCGCCCGGAGCAGAACGCCGCCATCGCCGCCCTGATCCAAGCCCTCGCGGCGAAGGAGATCGACCGCCCCGGCGCCCCCGGCCTCGCCCGCGAGGCGATCGAGGAGTCCTACTTCCAGGCCGAGCGCTACGGCCTAGAAGCGCGCCTGATGGTCGACGAGAGCACCGCCGCCCCGGCCCCCGAGGTCGCCCGCGGCACCCTCGAGGAGGCCCGGCCCTACGCAGCCGACCTCGGCGGCGAGGGGGCTCTGGAAGAGATCGAGCGCATCCTCGCCGAGGGCAACGGAGCCGACCGCCAACGCCGCATCCACGGCGAGCACGGCATGGAGGCGCTGCTCAGCGACCTCGCCCAGCGGACGCGGGTCTGAACGCAGTTTCCCTGCGCCTATCTTGTTTATTGGAAGGCCTGCGGTTAGCCTTGGCCGTGCTCGTGGTTTGGGAGCCTCGAGCGGACATAGCTCGAAGCCCAGGCAGACGACCAGTCCCTCGCGCCGGCGAAGTTCGGCTGAGATCAGAAACGGCGACCCGGGTGCCGAGTGTTGGCTGGAGGCCTGTCCCCTCGAGTCGACTTTCCGCGGTGGACGCAGTTTGTTCTCAGCAATTTCGTCCCAGTCGCACCGTTCGCGTTCGGACAGGGGGAGGCGGGCTGGTGCGCGAGGATAGAAATTGTCGCTTTCCCAGTCGCGCAGGAAGTCATTCCAAGAAGGCCCCGCCTCTCGGCTCGAAGAGCCAGAGCACATCCCTGACGCAGAAGCGCAAGATCGCGCACTTGTTGTCCGGGCTCAGCGCAGGTGCGAGGAAATCGCCGCCGAGCGCGCCGAGTTCGAGCTCAGCCGCGACCGGATCGTCTTCGTATTCGAGCTAGGCCTGGCCACGGTGACGAGCGTTGCCTTCACCACTTTGGTGGTGATCGAGCCCAACGTGTTTTCCGCTGCCCTGCTCGGTGGCGGTGGGCTCGGATGCCTGCGAGCCCTGCGGCGAAGCGGCAGGGGCTAGCTTGGCGCCGGGATCTTCAGGCGTTTGCGGGCTGCGACGACGGCGGCCACCGAGGAGCGGCAGGCTTTGGCGATCTCGCCGTTGCCGTGGCCGGGGCGGCGGCGGACCTCGAACTCGACGAGGGCGGCGCGGCGGAGCTTGGCCCGGTCTTCGAGGCTGCCCTCGGGGGCGGCGTCGAGGGCGGCCTGGGCGGCGCGCTCGCGGCGGCAGAGGAGGCAGAAGGTCCCATCCTTATCGGCCGCCCAGCTTTCGGGCAGCTCGACCTTCTCGCCGCCGAGGCGGGAGACGCTGACCCCGCATTGATCGCAGGTCCACTTTTTCGCCGTAGTAGTGCTCATGAAAACGATTGGGGCGGCGGGAGGTGCCTCTGCCGACCCTGCATTCAGGGTAGCAGGGTGGATCTTTCGCCTTGATGGGAATTGCCCTGCTAGCAAGCACGTTTCGCCCGCCTCCTACACTTGGTGTGTGACCGGCGAAACCACTTCCGAGCCCACCTACACGCTCTATCGCCGTGGCCTCGAGCTGCTCGAGGACGGCGACTTCGAGCACGCGACGGCGCCCCTGGCCGAGGCCGCCCGGCGAGCGCCGGAGAAGACCTCGGTACGTGAGGCGCTCGGCCGCGCCTACTTCCGCTCCGGCCGCTTCGCTCCGGCAGCGACCGAGTTCGAGGCGGTGGTCGAATCCCACCCGGTCAACGACTTCGCCCACTTCTGCCTCGGCCGCGCCCTCAGCAAGACCGGCCAGAAGCGCCGCGCCCGCCACCACCTGGCGCTGGCCTGCAACCTCCGCCCCGAGCGGCGGGATTACCGGTACTACCGGCGGTTGCTCGAGGCGGAGGTTTGAGTTAGGGGGAGGGGTCAGCCGACCAGCGGCAGGACGCAGCGGAAGTGCTTGGTGGCGGTGGAGGCTGCCGAGTTCACTTGGCCGCTTTTCGAGACCGTAATTACGGCGTAGACATCCAAACCCGACAGATTCGTTAGATCCCCGCTCCACTCGTCCCCTTCCGCCAGCGGCAACCCCGACTGCTGCGCGAAGGCCACCAGCGAGAGCGCGTCCGGCAGCTCGCCGCCGAGGTTGGCGCAGGCGGCCGCCGCCGCGGGCGCGTTGAGGGCGGAGTCGCTCGGTGAGCTCTGCCAGCAGGCGCCGGCGAAGGGGCGGGTGCCGCTCTTGCAGCCGGCTTCGTAGCCGTTGACGGTGCGCGCGTTCTCGGCGTTCGCCGCCTGCAGCGCCGTCTCCGCGTCGCGGGCCGAGTCGGCCGTCTCGGCGTGGACCGCGGAGGGGACCTGGCCCAGAGTCGAGGCGTCGATCTGCACCCCGGTGATCGACCCCGGCGCCAGCAGGTTGCCCCGCAGCGCCCCCGGCTTCAGCCGGTTCCCGGGCACTGAATTCGGCGCCAGCCGATTGCCTGGCAGCGACTTCACCTTGATCGTGCGGCCATTCATCTTCCCCGCCGCGTACACCGTTCCGCTCAGTGCTGCCACCAGCGCCAGTCCGGCAACTACCAGCGCCGGCGCCTGCCGGCGGAGTCCCCTGCTCATCGAATGACCTCCTAGGTCGGGTTGGTTAAAAGATCTCCGTCATGGACGGGGATTTCAAAGTGGCGGCACCCTAAGCCCGTCCAGAGGCCTCGCGGACAAATGTCTACACACGGGTTCATCAAACGTTCGAGGCCTGAAACGCCTGTTTATTTGTTAAGGAACGGCGTAGGTCACCTGTATGGGCATAAGTGCCGGATAGGACAGATAAGGCACATATGCGATAAAAAGGAGACGCGGTGTGCAGGTTCCTGAGTGCTGCGAAGAAGTGGCAGAGGAGCCCTAAATATTCAGAAAATCCTGTTTTGTGTTGTAACTCAAGTTGACATCCAGTCCAGTTCTAGGCACGAAGCAGACATGGTAATAGAGCAAATCTGCCGCATCACTAACGACCGCTCAAGGAAAAACTGAGTATTTGATTTTGCGCAGTTGACGTTCAGGATGCTCCCCAACCGAGCTGGCCGCAGGGCCGGCCGAGATTCAGTCACGGGAGAGCAAGATGAGCGGGAGAGAGGCGGTGAGAAGCGCAGCCTTCGCGTTGGCGTTGGTGCTTTTATGCGCCGTCTGCACCGCCGCCCCCGGGTTCGCCGAAGAGGCCCAACCGATCCCGCCCGACGAAGCCCTCGAATCCCCGCAGGCAGAAGCCGAGCGTGAAGCTTCCGAGCTCGCCTACGCCGACCTCTCCACCGGTGAGGAAGAGCAGCTGCTGCGGGAGCAGTTCGGGACGCAGCTGGAAGCGATCGACTCCGATCCCGCCCGGGTCCTCGACGAACTCACTCTCGAGCGGATCGACTCACCGACCGAAGCGCTCGTGAACCTGGGGGGCGAGACGCTGCTGCTGGAAGCGGAAGTGCCGCTGCGCGCTCGCGAAGAGGACGGCGATCTGCACAAGGTCGAACTCGGGTTGGAAGAGAGTGACGGGGGCTACGAGCCCGCCAACCCGCTCGTCGACCTCACGCTCCCCGCCAGCTCCGACGAACCGATCGAGATCGGCGACCGCGGCCTCAGCGTCCGCGCGGTCGGAGCCGACGACACCAGCGCCTCTCCGATCGGCGACGAGGACCTCTTCCTGCCCGCTGTGCACGAGGACACCAGCCTGCTGCTCTCGCCGATCGCCCGCGGGGTCGAGGTCTCCGCCCTCCTTGCTTCCCGGAACAGCCCTGAGCAGCTCGCCTTCGAGCTGACGCTCCCCGATGGTGGAAGCCTCCGCGCGAGCGACGAAGGCGGAGCCGAGGTCGTCGACGGCGAAGGGGGGGTGTTGGCGACGGTCTCGGCGCCCCATGCGGTGGACGCGCAGGGGACCGAAGTGCCGGTCACCTTGAGGACCGAAGGCGACCGCTTCTACCTCGAGATCGCCCACCGGCAGATGGACGTCGCCTATCCGCTGTTCGTCGACCCCGAAATCACCGAAGACTGGAGCGGATTCGCCGACACCAGCAAGCTCAGTTACTGGAAATGGTCCTGGAGCGGCGTCGGCTCCGAAGACTACATCGGCAAAACCTCCTGCATCGTCACCTGCTGGGGCAACGGCCTCTACGTGCGCTCGCGCTCGAGCTTCTCCTACCCGAAAGGCAGCTGGGGCCGCTGGTGGTTCGTGCCGCAGGGTTCGAGCACCTACATGTACCGGGTCATCGTCGGGCCGATGAACTACGACGCCCACGGTTGCACCGCGAACGAGCCCCACCCGTATGTGGGGGTCTGGAACGACTCCGGCGCCTGGAAAGTGCTGAGCAACGCCTACCCCAGCGGTTGGGGCAACTACATCGACACCGGTGGCCAGAACCTCGGGCCCGGCACCCGCACGGCTTTCGTCGGCATCGAAGCGGCGAGCGGGGCCAACATCAGCTGCGGCCACGACTACCGGCTCGGGGGAGCGATGCTCTTCCTCGAAGACCAGGAGAAACCGACGCTCGGGACGGTCTCGGGCTTTCCGACCGGCTGGGTCAAATCCGGTGCCAGCTTCACGATCAGCGCCCCCGTCAGCGATCCCGGCCTTGGCGTCTACTCCGCGACGCTCTCGCCCAAAGATGCGCTGCCCGTAGAAAAAAAACAAGGTTGTGACGGGCACTACGCCAACCCGTGTCCCGCCGCCTACACCTTCCAGTTCCCGATCGGCGCCGCCAGCTTCGACGAGGGCGAAAAAGTCGTGAAGGTCAGCGCTACGGACGCTCGCGACAAGCCCACCAGCACCTACGAATGGATGATGAAGGTCGACCGCACGCCGCCGGAAATCGGCGTCTCCGGCCAGTTCGCCGAAGCCACCGACGAGACCGAAGGCGACGCCAAAGACGACAGGGACAAGGCGTTGATCTTCCCGACCTACAACCTCACGGTCAACGCGACCGACGGGCGGGTCGGCACGGTGGCGAACCCGGTGCTGCCGGCCGAAAAGCGCTCCGGGGTGAAGAAGATCGAAGTCTTCGTCGACCAGGGCACCACGCCGGTGCAGACCTGGGAAGCGACCTCATGCGCGGCCGGCAACTGCCCGCTGAGCAAAACCTTCACCGTCAAACTCAACGAACTCAGCGCCGACGCCGACCACTACCTGCGGATTCTGGCGCGGGATTTCGCCGGCAACGCCCCGGCCGAACGCAAACTCGAGTTCGAATACATCCCCGCCACCGGGATGAAGGAGGAGTACGTGCAGCAGTACTTCCCCCTTCCCGACGGCAGCGGGAACGAAGCCGAAGAAGAGCACCCGCAGCGCCCGGAACTGGTGGTGAACCTGCTCAGCGGCAACCTCGTCTACCGCCAGCAGGACGCCGAGGTTGAAGGGCCCGGCGCCGACCTCGGGGTGGAACTGTTCTACAACTCGCTGCTTCCTAAATCCCAGAACACCGAGTGGGGCGACGGCTGGACGATGGCGCAGGCGCCGGAGCTCGAAATCGAGGAAGCCGGAGCGCCGGGGCCGCCGACCGAGGCGACGATCGTCGAGGAAAGCGGCAGTGTCGAAAGCTCGATCGACCTGCCGACGAGCACCGGGGAAGAGAGCTTCGACAAGACGCTGCAGGCAACGGTCACCAAGGAAGCGGGCGGGGGATACGAGGTCGCCGACGAAAGCGGCGAAACCGACAGCGCCTACGTCTTCGACGCCTCTGGTCAGGTCGAGGAAGCCCGGACCGGCACCGCCGCCACCGTCGATTACGACAGCAATGCGGGGGGTCTTTCGCAGATCTCGGTCGAGGACCCGGCGACCGCCAACGTCGATCCGAAAACCATCGACGAAGGCGAAGTCTTCCCCAATCCCGCGATAACCCACTCCGCCAACTTCGGCTCCTACGGCAGCGCCGACGGCCAGTTCAAAACCGCCGCCGACGCCGTCGCCGACCCCCAGGGCAACCTCTGGGTGCTCGACCGCGGCAACGGCCGCATCCA
>Ga0070688_100000126_pt1 | contig 40695 bp, 33 predicted proteins | sample KBSS13HmetaG_FD_64679 | JGI IMG/M metagenome (GOLD analysis project Ga0070688, IMG submission 64679) | Switchgrass rhizosphere microbial communities from Kellogg Biological Station, Michigan, USA - KBS S1-3H metaG | ecosystem: Host-associated > Plants > Roots > Rhizosphere ...
AGCTTGGCCTGGATCGACTGGAAGCGGGAGATCGACTGGCCGAAGGCCTGGCGCTCCTTCGCGTAGGCGAGCGCCTCGTCGAGGGCGCCCTGGGCGAGGCCGACGCCCATCGCGGCGACGCCGATGCGGCCGATGTCCAGCACCTGCAGGAACTGGCGGAAGCCCATCCCGCGCGGGCCGAGCAGGTTCTCCTCGGGGACCCGGCATTCGGTGAAGGTGAGGGGGCGGGTGTCGGAGGCGTTCCAGCCCATCTTCCGGTACGGCTCGCCCTGCTCGTAACCGGGGGTGCCGTTGGCGACGATCAGGTTGGAGATCTCCTCCTCGCCGGTGCGGGCGGTGATGCAGACGACGCCGGAGATATCGGTGCCGGCGTTGGTGATGAACTGCTTGGCGCCGTCGACAACCCATTCGCCGCCGTCGAGGCGGGCCTTGGTGCGGACGTTGCCGGCGTCGGAGCCGGCCTCGGGCTCGGTCAGGCCGAAAGCGCCGAGGATCTCGCCGGCGCAGAGCCGCGGTAGCCACTCCTGTTTCTGCTCCTCGGAGCCAAAGAGGTAAATCGGCTGAGTGCCGAGTGAGGTGTGAGCGCAGAGGGTGATCGCGACCGAGGAGTCGATACGGGTCAGCTCCTCGACGGCGAGCGCGTAAGCGAGCGAGTCACCGCCCCCGCCCCCGTACTCCTGCGAGAACGGAATCCCCATCAGGTTGAGGTCGGCCAGCTTGGCGACGATCTCGTAGGGGAAGCGGTGCTCGCGGTCGAGCTCCTCGGCCAGCGGCGCCACCTCCCCGGTGGCGAAGTCGCGGACGGTGCTCTGGATCAGGCGATGCTCATCGCCGAGGTCGAAGTCCATATTTCGACACAATACCGAATCAGCATTCGGTTTTTTCGCTAACCTCGGCCGATGCCAGTTCCTTCCCCGCCGACCCGCCCGGCGCTACGCGCCCGCTACGACGCCCGCCGCCGCGAAGTGGTGGCGACGGCGGCGGAGCTGTTCGCCGAGCGCGGCTATGACGGCACCTCGATGAGCGAGCTGACCGAGGCGACGGGCCTGGCCGCCGGCGGCCTCTACCACTACATCGAGGGCAAGGACGACCTCCTGATCGCGATCTGCGACGAGCTCCTGGAACCGCTGCTGGAGCGGGCGCGGGAGATCGTCGCCACCGGGGCACCACCGGTCGGGCAGCTGCGCGAACTCCTCGCCGCCTGGGTCGCCCACGTCGTCGAGCACCGCCATCACATGCTCGTCTTCACCCAGGAGCGGCAGGCGATCGAGCACGAGCGCCGCTGGCGCCGCGTCCGCTCCCAGCGCCGGGCCTTCGAGCAGATCCTCGACGAGGTACTGGAGCGTGGCGAGGCCGACGGCTCGATGACCTTCGCCGACCGTCGCCTCTCCCTCCTCGCCCTGCTGGGGATGGTCAACTACACGCCGCAGTGGGTGCGGCCGGGCGGCCGGCTGTCCCCCACCGAGATCGCAGCGGGCTACTGCGCGATCGTGCTGGGCGAGGCTTAGCCCTGGAAGCCGTTGCCGGAGGCGATCAGCAAGGCGATCACGACGGCGATCAAGAGAGTGAGCACAGCCGTCTTGAACGGTGCAGGTGGAGCTGAACGGATCATGCTTCGAAGGTAGCTCGCTAGGGCCGCGGTGCCTGTGCGAAAGAACACAGGTTGACGTTGCTCACATTAAGCAGGTCTTTTACATGCGGATCGCGAAGCGTCGCCAGCTCGATCTGCCGCTCCTCGTCATAGGAGGAGGTCGGGACGGGGCCGGCGGCGGGGTGGCAGCCGATCTCGGTCCAGCCCGGCGGCAGCGCCCCGATCAGCTCGGCGAGGCGGGCGGGCGTGATCCCCTCCGGAAACGGTTCGCCCTTGCCGCTCTGCCCGTAGAAGCCGCCCTCGTAGCGGATCGCCCGGTTGCGCAGCGGCACGCCGAGCTCGACGGCGAGCGCCTCCGCGACCCCCTTCGCCGGCTCGGATTCGTGGCTGTGCTGGTGGGAATCGAGATGAGTCGGGTCGCGGCCCACCAGCGCCCGGAAGCGCTCCAACTGGGCGCGGGTCTCGGCCTCGATCGAGTCGCGGTCGCCGGTGTCGCAGTGGAGGTAGGCCTCGATCCACTCGCCCCGCTCGTAGATCCACTCGCCAAGGTCGATGTGAAGGCCGACCGCCAGCTGCGGGTGCGCGGCAGCGTCCACGGCCGCTTCCGGAGCAGCCCCCTGGCGCACCATCAGGCTGGCGCTGGTGACGATGCCGCTGCTGTGAGCGGCGAAGACGCCCGCGTTGACCGCGTCCGAGAGGCCGAGGTCGTCGGCGTTGACGATCAGGAAGCGCTGGTCCGTAGTGGCGGGGGCGGCCATGGGCGCAAGTATGATCAGCCCCATCGGGCCCGAGGAGTACGAGGAGCTGTGCCGCGCGGTGGGAACGGCGGTCGTGGAGGTGACGCCGCCGCAGGCTGTCGTCGCCGTGGTCAGCAAAGGCGACCCGAAGCTGGTCGAGCTGGAGGGCCGCTCGGGGCTGCACTTCCCGAGCGACGCCGAAGGGCGCTACGCCGGCTTCCACCCCCGCACGTCCGAGGAAGCGATCGCCCAGCTCGACACCGCCCGCGCCGCCGGCGCCGAATATCTCTGCATCCCGGCCAGCGCCTTCTGGTGGCTCGAGCACTACCAGGCGTTCGCCAACTGGCTCGGGGCCCACTGCCGCTCGGTCGGCAACGACGCCGACGCCTGCCTCATCTACGAGCTTCTGCGCTCGCCAGCGCAGGCCTCCTCGCAGCCGGGGGCAGAAGGACAGGTGCGGGCGCTGCTCGACTCGCTGCTGCCCGAACGGGCGCTGCTGTTCACGCTCGGCTTCACGAGCGAGAGCGTCGCCGCCACAGGACGCACGGTCACACCACTCCCGCGCAACCATGCCCACAGCCTGCGCCGCCGGCTCGCCGAAGGACCCGATCTGCCTGCCTTCATCCTGATCTCAAGGCGGGCTGGCGAGGCGCCGATGGAAGAGGCATTGGAACGGTCTCTTTCAGCAATCGCGACCCCGGTCGCCCACCGCGAGCATCTCTGCGACCTCCTGCAGGTGAAAGCCCTGGACAAGGCGACTAAAATCGTCCAATCTCCGCAGGGAGATCAGCTGTCCGGGCCACCCCCGACTCTGGACGGCGAGGCAGTCAACAGGCTTTCGAAGCGGTTGGAGCGACTCGGCCTCCCGGCAGAGGACGACGCCTCCGCATCCGGCAAGGGACGTGAGTGAGCGGCAAACCGAAGATCCTCTACGTATCCCATAACCACCCGACGATCCGTCCGGGGGGCGCCGAGGCCTACGCCTACGAGCTCTACCGGGCAGTGCGCGACGGCGGTGAGTTCGAACCGCTCTTCCTCGCCCGCACCGGCCCCCCCGTCTCGGTCGCCAGCCGCTACCACGAGGGCACCCTGCTGACCGGCGTCAACGAGGACCCCAACCAGTACTTCTTCTACACCGACACGCTCGAATACGACTGGCTCAACGGGAGGCCGCGCGGCAAGGCGGCGCTGATCAAGTACCTGCGCGAGTTCCTTTGCGCCCAGCAGCCGGACATCGTCCACCTCCAGCACACGCTCTTCTTCGGCTACGACATGCTGCGGGAGATCCGCCAGACGCTCGGCGAGCGGGTGCCGATCCTCTACACGCTGCACGAGTTCCTGCCGATCTGCCACCGCAACGGCCAGCTGGTCCGGACGACGACGGAGAAGCCCTGCCGCGAGGAGTCGCCGCGCCGCTGCCACGAGTGCTTCCCCGAGGTCAGCCCGCAGGCCTTCTTCATGCGCAAGCGCTTCATCCAGTCGCAGATGTCGGCGGTCGACCGCTTCATCGCCCCCAGCAACTTCCTCCGCGACCGCTTCGTCGACTGGGGGTTGCCGGCCGACAAGGTCGTGCCCGAGGAGTACGGACGGCTGGCGGTTAAGGCGGCACCGACCCGCGAGCGGCGGCAGCGCAACCGCCTCGTCTTCATCGGCCAGCTCAGCTACTTCAAGGGGGTCAACGTCCTCCTCAAAGCAATGAAACGACTGCAGGACGACGGCGTCGATGTGCACTGCTCCGTCTACGGCGCCAACCTCGAGCTGCAGCCGGAGGAGTTCCGCGACGAATTCGCCGAGCTGCTGGAGGCGACGAAGGAGACTGTCGATTTCGAAGGCGAGTTCAACCACGACGACCTGCCGACGATCATGGCCGACGCCGACTGGGTCGTCGTCCCCTCGATCTGGTGGGAGAACTCGCCGCTGGTGATCCAGGAGGCGGCCCAGCACCGCCGCCCGGTGATCGCCAGCGACATCGGCGGCATGGCGGAGAAAGTCCACGACGGCGTCTCCGGCCTCCACTTCAAGGCCGCCGACCCGGCCAGCCTCGCCGAGACGATCGCCGGCGCCGTCGGCAATCGCAAGCTCTGGGACGAACTGCAGCGCCGGATCGAGCCGCCCTACGAGATGGACGAGCACGTGCGCTCGCTGACCCGCCACTACAAGGAGCTGCTGGCGAGCAAGGCAAGCGACGAGGAGGAGAATCTGGTGACGCCGCGGGCGCCGGCCACCGAGATCGAGGACGTCCGCTATGCCTGAGGCCGAGCTCGAGCGGGCGCCGGCAGCAGCAGGCGAGGACGAGCCGCTGGCGGCGCTGCTGGCCGCCGACGTCGTCGCCGTCCACCTCTTCGCCGACGGCGAGGATGCGCTGGAGATCTCGATCCTCGAGGAAGCGGCGCCCGAGGAGGTGCGTTCGCAGTGCGTCGACCTGCGCAGCTTCCTCCGCGAACGGCTCGGCTCGCTGAACAGGGAAGCGCGCGAAGACGTCCTCGAACTGCTTGACGAAGTCGCCGCGGCCAGCCCGAGCGGCGGCGACCCGATCGGGCTGGCGACCAGCCGGGCGCTGATCCGCGAAGGCCTGCGCGAGCCGCTTCCCACCGCCACGGTCGAGCGCGACGAGCCGCAGGGGCTCCACTTCGACTCCGTCCACGCCCTCTCGGAGGGCTCCTTCTACGTCCGGGGCTGGGTCCGCGACGGACAGTCGGCGCTGACCCGGCTGACCCTGGTCAGCCCCGAGGGGTCGCGGATCGAGCTGCTTCCCGACATCCACCGCGAGCCCCGGCCCGATGTCGACGACTTCTACCAGGACCCCGTCCGCAAGGGCGACGAAGGGACCGGCTTCCTCGGCTACTGCGAGAGCCGGGCTCCGAGCCTGCTGACCAGCGGCTGGCTGTTGGAGATGGAAAACGCGCTCGGGGTCTGCCGCGAGGTCGCCGGGCCCGAGGTCAGCCGCGACCTGCTCGCCGCTCGCACCGTGATCCTCGCCGACCTGCACAAAGAGCGCCGCTGGGACACAGCGCTGATGGACCACGCGGTGCCGGCGATCGAGAAGATCCAGCAGCGGCTGGAGGCCGAAGCGGAGATCGAAGCGGTCTGGCAGTTCGGCGAGCCGCCGAGCGACCCTGAGACCTCGATCATCGTCCCCCTCTACGGGCGCATCGACTTCCTCGAGCACCAGCTGGCGCAGTTCGTCCACGACCCGGAGCTGCGCGAGGCCGACCTCGTCTACGTCCTCGACTCGCCGGAGTTGGCGGAAGCCCTGGAGCGCTCGGCGGGGGAGCTCTTCGAGCTCTACGGCGTCCCCTTCCGGGTCGCTGTCCTCGCCCGCAACGGCGGCTACTCGAACGCCAACAACCGCGGCGCGTCGCTCGCCGCCGGCCGCCTCCTGCTGCTGCTCAACTCCGACGTCCTCCCCGACCGGCCCGGCTGGCTCTCGCGCCTGGCGGCGTTGCACGACGAGCACCCCGACGCCGGCGCGGTGGGGCCGAAGCTGCTGTTCGAGGACGACACCCTCCAGCACGCCGGCATCCGCTTCCAGCGCCCGCCCGGCGGCGGCGCCTGGGAGAACGAGCACTACTTCAAGGGGCTGCACCGGGACCTGCCGGCGGCCAACGTGGCGCGGCGGGTGCCGGCGGTGAGCGGCGCCTGCCTGATGATCGCCCGCGAGCTCTTCGAGGAGCAGGGCGGGCTGCGCGGCACCTACGTCCAGGGCGACTACGAGGACACCGACCTCTGCCTGCGACTGCGCGAGGCGGGCCACGAGACCTGGTACTGCCCGGAGGTCGAGCTGTACCACCTCGAGGGGCAGTCGTATGCGCTCGAGACCCGCCAGGCGATGGGCCGCTTCAACACCTGGCTCCACACCCGCCTCTGGGACGCCGAGATCGAGGCCGTGATGGCAGAGCTCCGATGACGCCCGCAAACGTCGAGATCGACCAGGTCATCCCGGCGGAGTCGGTCCCGGGCTGCCTCGGGTTCTACGTCGACGCGCCGACGCCGGGGGATTCCTCGGCAAGCCACGCTCTCGCGCTCAGCGGCTGGACGATCGGCGGCGAGCGCCGGGTCGAGCAGATCGAGGTCGTCTTCGAGGGGCAGGTGCTGGCCGCCGCCGCCCTGACCAGGAACCGCGAGGACGTGCTGGACAGCTTTCCCGAGGTCGCCGACCCCAAGGTCGGCTGGGTCACCGAAGCCTCCCTTGTCGGCCTCCCCGAGAACTTCGAGCTATTCGTCCGCCTGGTCGCGGAGGGCGGGGAGCGCGAGCGGCTGGCGACGATCCGGGGCAGGCGCCGCAAGGTCCTCCCACCCGAGGAGTCGGCCCTACAGCCGCTGATCGTCTCCACCTACGGTCGCACCGGGTCGACCTGGCTGATGCGGCTGCTCGACCAGCACCCGGCCACGCTCGCCTACCGTCCGTTCGAGTACGAGCCGCGGGCGGTCAGCTACTGGGTGGCGGTGCTCGACGCCCTCAGCCAGCCCGCCTCCTATCTGCAGCCGCTCGCCACGGTCTTCTCGAGCGAGCACTGGTGGTTGGGCGACGCGACCGTACCGAGTGAGATCCCCCGCCCCGATCCTCCGGTCATGGATGAGCTCTCGCGGGCCGGTGTCGAGGCAGTGGCGACGCTCTGCCGCGCCCGGATCTCGAGCTTCTACGAGGCCGTGGCGAAGACGCAGAACAAGCCGCAACCCCGCTACTTCGCGGAGAAGGTCTCGCCGGACCCGTCGGTGTGGCGCCTTACCACCGAGCTCTTCCCCGCCACCCGGGAGGTGATCCTGGTCCGCGACTTCCGCGACATGGCCTGCTCGATCCTGGCCTACAACGAGAAGACGAAGATGACCAGCTTCGGACGGGAGCGGGTGGAGACCGACCTTGAGTTCCTCCAGGAGCTGCGGGCGGCGGCGCGGAGCCTGGTGCAGCTCCACCAGAAACGCGGCGACTCCGCCTTCCTGCTGAGGTACGAGGACCTGATCCTCGAACCCGAGACGACCCTCTTCGAGCTCTTCGAGTTCCTCGGCGTCTCCTCCTCCGAGGAGACGGTCCGCTCGGTGCTGGAGCGGGCCTCCGAGGAAACCGAGGCGATGGCCGGGCATCGCACCAGCTCGGACCCCCGGCAGTCGGTCGGGCGCTGGCACCGGGACCTCAGCGCGGAGATGCAGGAGGCCTGCGTGGAGGCCTTCGACGACCTCCTCGTGGAGCTCGGGTACGAGCCGACTGCTCGCGTCCTCTCCTGACGGAGGCGCAGTGGACGACCTGATCGCCGTCAGCGGCTCCATCGCCCAGAGGCCGGGGCGCGGCGGCCACGCCTGGGTCTTCCTCCAGTACCTGCTCGGGTTCCGCGCTCTCGGCTACGAGGTCCTCTTCCTCGATCGGCTGACGCCGGCGATGTCCGCGGGCGAGAATTGGCCACCGCAGCGGTCGCTGCGGTGGCTGGACGAGGTGATGCGGCCGCACGGCCTCGGCGGGGATTACTGCCTGCTGCTCGGCGAGGACGGGAGCGAGACCGCCGGCCTCCCGCGGGCCGAGGCGCTGGCGCGGGTTCGCCGCTCGACCCTGCTGATCGACGTGATGGGCTTCCTCGGCGACGAGGAGCTGCTCGCCGCCGCCCCCCGCACCGCCTACCTCGACATCGACCCGGGCTTCCCCCAGATGTGGCAGGAGCTGGGGCTGCACCGCTCCTTCGGCGACCACGACGCTTACGCGACGGTCGGGCTGCGGGTCGGCAAAAAGGGCAGCCTGATCCCGACCTGCGGGGTCGAGTGGCAGCCGACGCCGCAACCGGTCGTCCTCGAGCAGTGGCCGGCGACCGAGCCCGGCCAGGCCTACACCAGCGTCGGCTCCTGGCGCGGGCCCTTCGAGCCGGTGGAATTCGGGGGCGAGCGCTTCGGCCTGCGCGCCCACCAGCTGCGGCGCTTCGCCGAGCTGCCGGCGGCGGTCGAGGTGCCGCTGGAGCTGGCGCTCGACATTGACGCAGCCGACGCGGCCGACGCGGAGGCGCTCCGGGCCGGGGGCTGGCAGCTGGTCGATCCCGAGCAGGTCGCCGCCGGCACCGACGACTACCGGCGCTACCTGCAGAATTCGCGTGCAGAGATGGGGGTGGCCAAGGACATCTACGTGCGCTCGCGCGGCGGCTGGCTCAGCGACAGGAGCCTCTGCTACCTGGCGAGCGGCAAGCCGGTGCTGGCGCAGGCGACCGGGTACGAGCTCGAGGTCGAGACGGGAGCGGGGCTGCTCTCCTTTTCCGCCCCAGCCGAGGCCGCAGCCGGGATCGAGGAGATCGAGGGCGACTACGAGGGCCACAGCGCCGCTGCCCGCGAGCTGGCGCGGGAGCGGTTCGGCTCCGATCGCGTCCTCACCGACCTCCTGGAGGCGCTGGCGTGAGCGCGCAAGCGGGGGTGCGCCGGCTCAACTGGGGCTGCGGCACCAATCCCGAACCAGGCTGGATCAACTCCGACATCAAGGAGGACCCGGCGGTCGACATCAGCGCCGACATCCTCGAGGGGCTGCCGCTGGAGGAGGGCAGCATCGCCTACGCCGTCAGCATCCACGCGCTGCCGGAGCTGCGCTACACAGACCAGGTGTCGGCGCTGATGGAGCTGCGCCGGGTGCTGGCGCCAGAGGGAGTCCTGCGGCTGGCGCTTCCCGACCTCGACCGGGCGATCCGCGCCTACCGGGAGGGCGACCGCAGCTACTTTCTCATCCCCGACGAGGACGCCCGCGCGATCGGCTCGAAGATGATCACGCAGCTGCTCTGGTACGGGTACTCGAAAACCCTCTTCACCTTCGACTTCATCGCCGAGCTGCTGGAGCGGGCCGGGTTCCGGGACGCCCAGCGCTGCGCCTATCGGGAGACCGCGAGCCGCTTCCCGGAGATCGTCGCCCTCGACAACCGCCCCGAGGAGAGCCTCTTTGTCGAGGCGCGAAAGTAAGCGGTTGCGGGTTGAGGCGGTCGAGGCCGCGCCCCGCGACGGCCGCCTGCGCGGCGTCTTCCTCGGCGTGCCGGCGGCCGGCGAGGAGGCCGATGCGCGGGAGCTTGTGCTGCGCGGCTGGGTGCTGGGCGAGGAAGAGCCCGCCCTCGCGGTCGAGTTCGTCTGCGAGGGGAGCGTCGTCGGCCGGGCGCTGGTCGACCGGCCGCGCGCCGACGTCTTCGAGGTGCACGGCGACCTCCCCCACGCCGCCGAGTGCGGCTTCGAACACCGGCTCAGCCTCAACGCCTGCGAGGGCGCGGTAGAGATCGAGGCGCGGACGGTCCTCGACCCGCTGCAGCGACTGCCGCTGGCGACCGTCTCGCTCCAGCTTCCCGCGGCGGCCACCGAAAATCTCGTCAGCGTCGTCATCCCCTGCTTCGAGCAGGCCCACTTCCTGGGGGCCGCGATCGAGAGCGTCCTGGCTCAGGACCACCCGGACCTCGAGGTGATCGTCGTCGACGACGGCTCACCCGACAACGTCGGCGCGGTCGCCGCTCGCTACCCGGGGGTCCGCTGCCTGAGCCAGGACAATGGCGGCCTGGCCGCGGCGCGCAACGCCGGCCTGGCGGAGGCGAGCGGGGAGTTCGTCCTCTTCCTCGACGCCGACGACCGGCTGCTGCCGGAGGCGATCGGCCGTGGGCTGGAAGAGCTGCGCGAAGACCCGGGGGCGGCGATGGCGGCCGGCACCTGGGTGCTGATCGGCGAGGAGGGCGAACCGCTGTCGGCCGACCCACCGCAGCAGCCGCCCGAGGCCTACCCGGCGCTGCTCGAAAGCTGCTTTATCTCCACCCCGGCCGCGGTCCTCTACCGGCGCTCGCTGTTCGAGGAGATCGGCGGCTTCGACCCAACTGTGAGCGCCAGCGCCGACTACGACCTCTACCTGAAGACCGCCGCCGGCCACCGGGTCCGCCTCCACTCCCACCCGGTCGCCGAATACCGCCGCCACGGCGCCAACATGACCCGCGACCCGGAGCTGATCATGGCCGCCGAGCTGGCGGTGCTGGAGCGGCAGAGCGAACGGGTGGCCGGGGACGAGGAGCTGCGCGAGGCGCTCGATCGCGGTCTCGCCCGCTCGCGGGAGTACCACGGTGCGCGCCTCGAGCTGCTACGGCGAAGGGAGGCGGAGTGAAGGCGGCGGCGGGCGAGCTGGCGATCTTCGGCGGGCCGCCGGCCTTCGCCGAGCCGCTCCACGTCGGCCGCCCGAACGTCGGCGACCGCGACGCGATCCTGCGGGGGATCGCGGAGGCAATCGAGGACCGCTGGCTCAGCAACAACGGCGCCAAGCTGCTCGCCTTCGAGACGGAGCTGCGGCGCCGGCTCGGCACCGAGCTTCACTGCGTCGCCACCTGCAACGGCACCCTGGCGCTACAGATCGCCCTGCGGGCGCTCGGCGTCGAGGGCGAGGTGGTGCTACCCGCCTTCACCTTCGTCGCCACCGCCCACGCCGTCGCCTGGGAGCGGCTGACGCCGGTCTTCGCCGACATCGAGCCGGAGACGCTCTGCATGGGAGCCGCTCAGGCCGAGGAGCGGATCGGCCCGGAGACGGGCGCGCTGCTCGGGGTCCACCTCTGGGGCCGCTCCTCCGACCCCGGCGCCCTCGAGCAACTGGCCCGCGAGCGCGGGCTGCCGCTGCTCTTCGACGCCGCCCACGCCCTCGGCTGCTCGCGTGACGGCCGCTCGCTGGCCGGCTACGGCGACGCGGCGATCCTCAGCTTCCACGCGACCAAGGTCGCCAACGCCTTCGAGGGCGGCGCGGTCGTCACCGCCGACGCCCAACTGGCCGACCGGGTGCGGGCGATGCGCAACTTCGGGTTCGACGAAGAGAGCGAAGAAGTCGCAGGGCTGGGAACGAACGTGAAGATGAGCGAGGCGAGTGCGGCGATGGGACTGGCCTCGCTGACGGCGCTCGACGGGTTCCTCGCCGCTAACCGCCGCAACTTCGCCGCCTATGACAAGGCGCTACAGGGCATCCCGGGTGTCGAGCTGCTTCCCTTCCCGGCGCCGGCGGAGACGAACTGCCACCACGTCACGGTGGTCGTCGACCATACGGCGGCGGGGCTCGACCGCGACGCGCTGAAAGCGGTGCTCGAGGCGGAGAACGTGCTCGCGCGCCGCTACTTCCATCCCGGCTGCCACCGGGTGCCGCCCCACGACGAGCTGCCGACGCCGGTCTTGCCGGTGACCGAGCAGGCCCTCGGGAGCTGCCTCTCGCTGCCGACCGGGACCGCGGTCAGCGCCGAGGACGCCACCGCGATCGGACAGCTGATCGGACTTGCGGTAGCCGGGGCGGCGACCGTGCGAGAGCGGGTCGGAGGCTAGAGATGGGTCGCCTGGTGGAGGTGCTGGCGGTCGAGGCCGAGGAGCTCGGCGAGGAGGGAACGCTGCTCGGGGCCAGCGTCGACACCCCGACCGTGGGCCGGCGGATGGCGGCGGCCGCGGTCGAGATCGGGGGCTGGGCGCTCGGTCCTGAGGGCCCGCCCGAGGCGATCGAGGCGGTTTACGAGGACGAGGTGCTGGGCCGCGGGATCCGCCAGCAGCGGGGTGACCTCGAGGGAGCGTTCCCGGCCGTCGCGGAGGCCGCGGGCGCGGGCTTCGCAATCGATCTCGACGGCAGCCGCCTGCCTGCGCAAGCCGAGCTGCTCGTCCGGGCGCGGGTCGGAGGCGAGGCGGTGCCGCTGGCGCGGCTGCGGCTGCGGCGCTACTGGCGCGGCGCGCTGGAGACCGCGACGCCGCTGGTCTCGATCCTGATTGCCTGCGACCGCAGCGACGAGGCCGGGCTCGAACACAGCCGCGAGAGCCTCGATCGCCAGCGTCACCCCTTCACCGAGGTGATCGTCCTCCGCGACCCCTCGCTGAGCCCGGCCGAGCTGCGCCGCGAGGGAGTCCGCCGGAGTGCCGGCGAGGTGCTGCTCATCCTCGATGCCGGTGTCGCCGTCGCTCCCGACGCGCTTACCCTCGGCTTGGAGATGCTGTCGCGGATGCCGGAGGCGGGCGCCCTCCTCGACGGCAAGGACGATCAAGTCGCCGCTGCCCTCTACCGGCGCTCGGCCTTCGAGGAGGACGACTTCGACCCTCTCTTCGCCCCCGGCGCCCTGGCCGCGGGAGGCATCTGACTTGGAGACGATCGCCGTCGCCGGAGCGCTTGCCGCCAAGCCCGGCAACGGCGGCGAGGCCTGGGTGCGGCTCTCCTGGGTACTCGGCCTGCGGCGGCTCGGCTTCGACGCCTGGCTGCTGGAGGAGTGCGACGCGGAGACGGCGCGGGCGGGGCGGGTGTTCTTCGAGCGGACGGCGGAGCGCTTCGGGCTCGGCAATCGCGCAGCGCTGATCGTCGAGGGCGATCCCGTCGGCGCTCTCGACCGCAACGACCTCGAACAGCTCGCCGCCGAGAGTGCCGCCCTGGTCAATATCAGCGGCAACCTCAGCGATCCCCGGCTGCTGCGGCTGTTCGAGCGGCGAGCCTACGTCGACCTCGACCCGGGCTTCACCCAGATCTGGGATGCGGACGGAGCCCTCGGCAACCAACTCGGCGAACACCAGCGCCACTTCTCGGTCGGGCTCAACCTCGGCGGCGCCGGCTGCCCGGTCCCGACCGGTGGAAGGGAGTGGGTGCCGCTGCCGCCGCCGGTGCTCCTCGATGAGTGGGACGCGCCGGCGCCGCGCCGGTTCGACCGCTTCACCACCGTCGCCACCTGGCGCAACGCCCTCGGCGGCATCGAGCACGACGGCCACACCTACACGCTTAAGCACCACCAGCTGCGCCGCTTCGCCGCGGTCCCGGCGCAGACGGGGCTGCCGTTCGAGATCGCTCTCGACGTCCACCCGAACGAGGCGGAGGAGGCGGCGCGCCTGCGCGAACAGGGCTGGAATGTGGTCGATCCCCCTGCCGTCGCCGCCAACCCGGACTCCTTCCGCGAGTACGTGCGCGGGTCGGGGGCGGAGTTCTCGGTCACTCAGGGCATCTACGCGGAAGCGACGACGGGTTGGATCAGCGACCGCACCGCCCACTACCTCGCCGGCGGCCGCCCCGCCCTCGTCCAGGAGACCGGCCTGCCGGAAGCCTTCCGGCCGGAAGCCGGCCTCTTGACGTTCGCCGAGCCCGAGGAGGTGGCGCCGCGGGCCGAGGAGCTGGTCTCCGCGTACGACGCCCACGCGGCGGCGGCCCGCTCCTTTGCCGAAGACGCTTTCGACTCCGACCGCGTCCTCAGCCGGATGCTGGAGGCGCTGGGATGAGGGTCGTCGTCAGCGGCATGGTCGCCGGTGAGCCGGACCAGGGTGGCGCCGCCTGGGCGGTCCTCCAGTACGTGCTGGGACTGCGGCGGCTCGGCCACGAGGTGATCCTGGTCGAGCCGGTCGAGGACCTGGAACCGCAGAGCCTCGCCTACCTGCGGGCGGTGAGCGAGCGCTTTGGACTGAAGCAGACGGCACTGCTCGCCGCCGACGGCGAGAGCGCGCCGCTCGGCCGCGAGGCCCTCCGCCGGCTCGCCGCAGACGCCGACCTGCTCCTCAACGTCTCTGGGATGCTGACCGATGAAGCGCTGCTGGAAGCGATCCCGGTGCGCGCCTACCTCGACCTCGACCCATTCTTCAACCAGGTCTGGCAGGAGCAAGGGGCGGAGATGCACTTCGAAGGCCACACCCACTTCGTCACCGTCGGCCTGGAGATCGGCCAGCCGGAGTGCGAGGTGCCGACGCTCGGCCTGCCGTGGATCACCTCCCTGCCCCCGGTCGTGCTCGAGGAGTGGCCGGTAGCGGCAAGCGAGTCATCCTTCCCCTTCACCACCGTCGGCCACTGGCGCAGCTACGGCCCGATCGAGCTCGACGGGCGGCGCTACGGGATGCGTGCTCACTCGCTGCGGGAGCTGATCGCGCTGCCCGGCCGCTGCGGCGGCGAGTTCGCCCTCGCCCTCGGCATCCACCCGGGAGACGGCGAAGACATCGCCGCCCTGGAATCGCACGGCTGGCGCCTGCTCGACCCCGCCTCGGTGGCGGCGACACCCGACTCCTACCGGGAGCTCGTCCGCGCCTCGCAGGCGGAGATCGGGATCGCCAAGGAGGGCTACGTGAGGTCGCGCTCGGGCTGGTTCAGCGATCGCAGCGCCTGCTACCTCGCCTGCGGCCGCCCGGTGGTGGCCCAGGAGACCGGCTTCAGCCGCCACCTCCCGAGCGGCCGCGGCCTGCTCGCCTTCGCCGAGGTCGACGAGGCGGCGGCGGCGGTCGAAGAGGTCCGCGCCCATCCGCAGGCTCACGCCGAAGCCGCCCGCCAGATCTCCGAGGGCTTCTTCGACTCCGACCGGGTCCTCGGACGCCTGCTCGAGGAGCTGGGCGCAGCATGAGCGCGGCGCTGCGGGCGAGCGGCGACGGGGAGGTGCGAGAGGCGCTCGCGCGGGCGCTGGCCGAGGTCCGCGGCGAACCGGTCGCCGTCACCGAGCTCACGCGCCAACCCTTCGAGTACGAGACCAGCTTCGCGATCGACGTCCTCGACGTCGGGCTGACGAGCGGCGAGCGGCTGGCACTGCTGGTCAAGGACGTCGGCCCGGCCGGGCTCTCGCCGGAGGCGGCGGCCGCGAAGCCCAGCCACACGCTCGACCCCGACCGGGAGATCGCCGTCTACCGCGACCTGCTCGCGCCGGCCGGCCTCTCGACGCCGCGGTTCTACGGCGCCGCCGTCGAGCCGGAGCGGGAGCGCTGGTGGCTCTTCCTCGAGCGGGTCGAGGGCGAGGTGCTGACCGACGTCGGCGAGGTGGAAGTCTGGTGCGAGGCGGCGGCCCGGGCGGCGAGGCTCGGCGCGGCCGTCGATGGCGACTCCGACGCTCTCCTCGATCGCGACGCCGGGTGGTACGAGGGCTGGATCGAGGCGGCGATCGCCGAGCTCGGCCCGGGTGCGCCGGCCGACCGCGACACCGCCGCGCTGCTCGGCCGCAACCGGGCCGGCCTCGTCGAGCGCCTTCTCACTCTCCCCCAGACCTTCGTCCACGGCGAGCTCTACCCCGCCAACGTCCTCGTCGAAAGGACGGGGGGCGGGCCTGCGAGGATCGCCCCCGTGGACTGGGAGCTGGCGGGGACTGGGCCCTACGCGCTCGACCTGGCCGCTCTGGCCGGCGGCTGGAGCGGCGATGAGCACGCCGCGATCTGCCGCGCCTTCCACGCGGCTCTTCCGCAAGGCGAGCGACCCGGGCCGGACGAGCTGCTGGAAGCGGTCGATCTCTGCCAGCTGGCGCTGGCGCTGCAGTGGATCGGCTGGGCGCCCGGCTGGGTGCCGCCGGAGGCGCAGCGGCACGACTGGCGCGGCGAGGCGGCCCGGCTACTCGAGGCGGTGCTGGCATGAGCGCCCGACCCGAGGTCAGCGTCTACATCCAGACCTACCAGCAACGCCCCTTCATCCGCGACGCGATCGAGGGGGTGCTGGCGCAGCGGCGACCCTTCGAGATCGAGATCGTAATCGCCGACGACTTCTCGACCGACGGCACCCGCGAGGTGCTGGAGGAATATCGCCGTCGCCATCCGGGCCTGATCCGTCTCCTGCTTCCCGAGCGGAACCTCGGCCCGACCGAGATCTTCCAGCGGGCGGTGCGGGAGCTGCGCGGCGAGTTCGTCGCCTGGCTCGACGGCGACGACTACTGGTCCGAGCCCGAGAAGCTGGTGCGGCAGGTGGAGGCGCTGCGCGCCCATCCCGAATGGGCGGGGTGCTTCCACGACGCGACCGTGCGGCAGGTCGACGGCGGTGCCCGCGACCGCTCCTACGTCGGCGCCGATCTGCGCGGGCCGATCGACTTCGCCGACCTCCTGCGCTCCAACCCGGTGCCCTCGCTCTCGGTGATGGCCCGCGGCGAGCTGGTTCGCAACCTTCCGGATTGGGTCTGGGAAGGGCTCTGGAGCGACTGGCTCTCGATCCTCGCGGTCGCCCGGCACGGGCCCTTCGGCTACCTGCCGGAGCCGATGGGCGTCTACCGCGTCCACGCCGCCGGGATTTCCTCCGGGCTCTCCCGGGCCGAGCAGCTCGAAGAGGACCTGCGCTTCTACGAGCTGCTTGGGCGGGTCGTCGAGGAGCGCCACCAACCCGACGTCGAGCGGGCGGTGCGGGCGCGGCGCGGCCAGATCGCGGTCGAGCGCGCCGGCGTTCCCTTCTCCGGCGCGGTGGCAACGCTGGCGCTCGGCAGCGAAGCGCCGACCTACCTCAACGGCCGCGAGCTCTGGACGCTCGCCGACGGCGAGGCGCCGGCCGCACTCGAGAGGAGCGACCGCGACGGCAGCCTCGGCGCCGAGCTCGAGCGGATGCGGCGAGATGCCAGCGAGGTCGCACCGGGGGAGGCCCACTTCCCGGGCGGGGAGGAGCGAGCACCAGCGAGAGAGGAGGGCGGCCTCTACCTGCTCGTCGTCGGGGCGCTGGTCGACTGGCTCGACCGCTACAGTCGCCTCGGCCGTCAGCTGGAGGGGGCCGCCGAGGTCGTCTGGCGCGACGACGACTGCGTCCTCCTCGAGGTGGTCTCCCCCGTTGGCGCGCCGGCACCGATGGGCGCACTGGTCGAGATAGAGGACGTCATCCTGGCCGAGCGAGGCCAGGGGCTCTTCGGCGCCCACCTCGACCGCCCCGGCCCGGGCGCGGTCCTCGACGCCCACACCGTCGGGTTTTCCGGCTGGGCGATCGGCGAGAAGCGCTCGCCGGTGGTTGCGATCGAGCTCGCCCGCGACGGCGAGCCGTTCCGCCGCGTGCCTCTCGGCGTCCCCCGACCCGACCTCGAGGAGGCCTTTCCCGAGCGCGCCGGGGTCGGCAACGCCGGCTTCGCGACCAGCGTCAGCCTCGTCGGCGCCGGCGGCGCAGAGGCAATCGAGGTGCGGGCCGTGCTCAAGGACCAGCGACGGGTGCCGATCGCCGAGCTGCGGGCGCGCCGCCGCTGGCGCGAGGCGCTGAGCGGGCCGCCACTCGTCTCGGTCGTGATCCCTTGCTACGAACAGGCCCCCTTCCTGGAAGAGGCGATCGAAAGCGTCCTCGCCCAGACCTATGCCCAGGTCGAGATCGTGGTCGTCGACGACGGCTCGCCGGACAATGCCTCCCGCCTCGCCGGCCACTTCCCGGGGGTCCGCTGTGTCCGCCAGGACAACCAGGGCCTGGCCGCCGCCCGCAACGCCGGCATCCGCGAGAGCGAAGGTGAGCTCGTCGTCTTCCTCGACGCCGACGACCGCCTCCTCCCCCGCGCCCTGGAGACCGGCGTCGCCCAGCTGCGCGACCACCCGGAGGCCGCCTTCGCCTTCGGCCGCTACCACCGGATGGACCCCCAGGGGGCGCGGCTCGAGGACGACGAGCAACCGCGGCCCGATGCCGATCCCTACACCGTTTTCCTCCGCTACAACTACGCCGGCGTCCCGGCGACCGGGATCTACCGCCGCTCCGCGCTCGAAGAGGCGGGCAACTTCGACGAGACCCTGCCCGGCGCCGAGGACTACGACCTCGGCCTCCGCCTATCCCGCGAGCACGCCGTCCTCCCCCACCAGGACTTCGTCGCCGAGTACCGCGTCCACGGCGGCGGCATGAGCCGCGACGCCGCGACGATGCTGGAGATGACCCAGCAGGCCCTCTACCGCCAGCGCCGCCACACCCGCCGCAAGCGCGAGCTCCGCGACGCCTACCGCCAGGGCCGCAAGTTCTGGCGCCGTTACTACGGCGAGCCCCTGGTCGCCCAGGTCCGAGCGGACTTAGCGAACCGCGAATGGGGCGCCGGTTTCCGCGGCATAACCGCTCTCGTGCGGCTGTACCCGCGAGGGCTCGGGGCGCTGCTCAGGCGCTCGCGGAGCTAGTTGATCGCCGCCCCGGGCATCAGCACCCTGCTGCTCCCGTCGGCTGCAACCAGGACAACCGGGGTTTCTTCATCAGCGTATTGCTTGATTTCAAGCCCGGCGTGTGAACTATCGGCATCGACAAAGGCCGCGCGCTCGGGATAGGGAGAATTACCCAGGATCCCGAGCTCGATTGCCTCATTCATGGCCCTCTCAGCTGGGGTCTCCACATAATCGCTGCCCATCACCGCCTCCATCCTTCGATCATCTCGCCGTAGTTGCGGGTTACCTCCGCGATCGCGGCGCGCATACCTTCGGCAAGGGTACCGGCATGAAATGACTCACCTGGCTGCTTGCCGCCGCTTGCCGTGTATCGGTGCATCTCGTTAAAGCCATGGGCACCGTCGTAGACACGAATCGTCTCGAAAGCATCGTCATGCGGAAGAACCAGCACGACTGCATAGTCGGTGACCTCACGGCCCTCCGTGGTGTACCTGACGCGGAGTCGAGCCCCCGTATCGAAGTCCAGAGTTTTACCGTAGCCGCCTGCGCCCACCGCTCCTTAAGCGGCGGCATGACCAAACTCTCCCCCCTCAATTCCGCCGCGCCACGTAAAGTCCGCGGTTCCAGACGTCGCTTTCGCGATAGTCGGGCTCGATGCCGGCGGCGGTGAAGGCTTCGGTCATCTCGGCGGGGGTGAAGAGACCGAGGTCCTGGCGTTCGCGGATGTATTCGGGCTGGCCCTCGCCGCCGACCAGGTAGTGGATGTCGAGGACGGCCATCAGGCCCTCTCGGTACTGGCGGTACATCCAGGCGAGCTTGGTCTCGGACTCGGTCTGGAAGTTGGCCGCGAGGTGGCCGTCCCAGAAGTTTTCCGGCGTGAACCAGGGCTCGACGATGAGCAGGCCGGGCGAGCGGAGGTGGGCAGACATTCGCTCGATCGAACGGCGCATTGCCTCGGCGGTTTCGACGTGGCCGATGGCGCTGAAGAGGCAGACGACGACGTCGTAGGAGCGGTCGAGGTCGAAGGTCCGCATGTCGTTCTCGTGCAACGGGATCTCCGGGCAGCGGGCGTGGGTCCGCTCGAGCATCGCCGGGTTGATGTCGAGCCCCTCTCCCCGGTACCAGTTGCCGAGCATCTCGAGGTGGCGGCCGGTGCCGCAGCCGACGTCGAGCAGGTCCTCCGCCCCCGGCAGGAGGTCGGCGGCGATCGCGTGGATTTCCTCCGCCGTTGTCGTGTAGTCCCGCCGCACGTACATCAGGTCGTACAGGTGGGCGGAATGTTCGTAGGGGATACCGCTAGACATTGCGATAGGCGGGGAAGAAACCGTCGCGGTCGGTGGGGTCGGCGCCGTGCCGGCGGCAGAGCTCTGCGTAGGCGGCCTGATCGTAGACGGCTTTGACTGCCCGCATCGGCAGCGGCGTTGCACCGAAACGCGCCTTGAAGTCGGCCAGCGAATCCCCCGGGCTCATGCCACCGCCGAGGTTCAGCCACGGCACCCCCCGCTCGACCAGGAGGTGCACGGCGCTCCAGATCAGCGGCACCGAGTGGTGGGCGCAGCCGGGCAGCGCCGCGTTGAAGAGGAAATCGCCCGCGTGCGGGGTAAAGCCGAAGAGCGAGACCGACTCGATCCGGCCTCCCTCGCGGGCGCCGACGAGGAAGGTGCTCGGAAGCTCGCAGAGCGCCCGCAGCGTCTGCGGCCCGAAGCGGTGCCGGGCGGCAGCCTCCTTGCGTTCCATCGCCGGCGGGTACTGCTCGACGAAGAACTCGGCCAGCCCCTCGCCGTCGACCTCGTAGTCCTCGGCCCGCCACTCGCGCAGCTGCCGCCGCCGGTTGGTCGAGAGCCTCCCCCAGGCGCCCTCGACGCCGTCGCGGAGGTCGAGGACGAAGGTCTCGTTGGCAATCGTCACCGTCTCCGGGTCGGCGTAGGTCCCATCGCCGAAGAGGGCGTTGACGGCGAGGTAGCCGGCGACGTAGCTCCGCTCACGCGCGAACCGCTCCCACTCGGCGACGAAGCCGGGCCACGGCCCCGTGCCGGTCAGCCCCGAGAACCCGTAGGGGGTGGCGACGTCGAGCCGCCCTGCGATCGGCCGCTCGATCAGCGGGCAGGCCACCCGCGCCCCCTCCCCCTCGGCGACGAAGAGCGCCGGCTCGCCGCCGTCGTCGAGCCCGAGCGCGTGGCAGCTACCCCAGGTGTGGCCGAAGACGTGGGGGATCTCGGCGAGAGCCGCATCCCAGCGCCCCCGCTCGGCAGCGGGGATCAGCTCGGCTGCCACGGGGTCACGCCTCCGTCAGCCACGGGAGCGCGCCGCCCTTCCCCCTCGTCAGAGCTTTCAATTTGGCGAACGCTTCGCTGTCGTCGGGGAGCCGGACCAGGAAACGCTCGATCGGAATGCTCAAGACGACGTCGGGCCGCTCCCGGTCGAGCACCTCCGGAATCACCATGCTCGTGTGGACGAAGACCAGCCGGCGGAAGCTCTCCCGGAGGAAGATCAGGAGCCCCTCGGCGAACGACTCCCCGAAGACCACGCACGAAGGTCCGTTAAGGAACTCCTGCTCGAAGATTTTCACCCTCCCGTGGTTAGGGACCTCGTTGTCGAAGACGAGCGAGGCTTTCACCTCGGTCATCGTGGGCAGCGGGCGGCGGCTTTCGCGCGGCGGATCCAGCTTCGAGCCCAGATCCCCTTCGAAGCTGTCTTCCTCCCAGGAGAAATCCCGCTCATCGAGGGCGTCCATTTCCACCCCGCGCTCGCGCAGGTTCTCGCAGATTGCCCGGTAGCCGAGATAGGCCCCTCGGTAGGTCCAATGGGTGTCGGTCTTCGGATAGGGCGCCGGGCCGGACTTCCCCGCTTCGATCGCCTCCAGCAGGTAGAGGGCCGGGATGTTCGCCCCCTCGGCGATCTCGAGGATGTCGTGGACGGGCCGGCGCGCAGCGGGGTGGATGTCGGGGGGCAGGTACTCGGGGTAGACGCTCTCCTTGTCCGGCACGACGGCAAGGAGCCACGTCGCCCCGGCTCCTTCGACCACAGCCGCGCGCTTTCGGAGCATCTGCTCCCACTGCCGCCGTTCCCCCGGGTCCAGGGAGACGTTGCCGGTGTGCTGCCCGAGCACGTCGTTGGAGTCGTTGCGGAGGAACAGCCACCCCTCGCGGCCCTCGAGGACCTTGACGTGCTGACCGGGAACCTGAACTTTCCAGGCGAAGGGAGCGTTGCGTTTCCGCAAGCCGCCGAGCAACCCCTCCGATCGCAGCCGCGACCCGAGGGTCCGCATCGCGGCGACCTCGACAGACCCCAGCTCTGCGCTCGCGCCGCCCTCGAAGTAGGCTCGGACCTGAAGGCTCCCCCGGCCGGTTCTCGCCGCTTGGATGTCCATCCGGAACCCCGACCGCTCGGCCCCGTCGACCTCGGGAAAGACCTCGGCGACGTCGGGGCGTCGCTGGTCGAGGACGGCTCGGGCGACCACGGTTTCCGCGTCGACCGCCTCGACGTAGGAGGCGGGCATGGCGCCACCGAGAACCCATCCCTGCACCACGAGCCGATCCTCGACCGCCAGCGCGGTCAGATCTCCACGGCCGTGGGAGTCGATCTCGGTCGAGCGGGCGGTCGTCAGGACTTCGATCTCCGGGCAGCCGACCGGGGTCACGCCCCCTCCCCTCCCCACGGCGCTCGGGACCCGGAAGAGGGCTTGACGCCCAGGATCAGCGATCCGAGCGAATGGCGTTCCCCGTTCTCCATCACCGCCACCACCGCCAGCTCGCTGCGCCCATGCCCGTGCGCTTCGATCTCGACCTCGAATCCCGAGACCAGGGATGCCGGCGTCTGTGGGAACAGCTCTGCCACGTCGGGACGAGGGGCCGCCGGGGCAGCCGTGGCGACGACGCTCTCCTCCGCCAGGACCTCGACGGCGCGGACGGCCTGACCCTCGGCGAAGGCCCAGCCGACGATCTGCACTCGGTTCCCGCTCGTCTCCTTGATCTTGAAGTACCCGAAGCAGTCGCCCTCGGGCTCCTCGTGGAGGACCTCCTCGACCTCGATCTCAGCGGCGGTCATCGCGGCAGGGTAATTCCCGCGTCGGCCGCAGGAGCTCCGTCGATCTTGAAGATCTCGCAGCTCGAGCACTCCAAACGCCGATGGTGGACATGCAGGTGCTCGAGGAAGTCGGGGTAGTAGTCGCGCCACCACGCCGAAGCCGGCGGGATGACGAGGTACTGGGCTCCAGCCTCGCGGAGGCGTTCCAGCTCCCTGATCGCCGCCGCCCCGTCGGCCGGGTGGTAACCGGCGTAGGAGCCGTCCGCGGCTTGGGGAAAGTGCGCCGCCTCGCGCCCGTCGAGACGGACGAGCTCGCGGTCGCCGCGGCTGACGACGAGCACCTCGGCCTCGGCGGGGACGTGCCGCTTGACCTCCTCGCGGACTTCTTCGACGAGGTGGCCGTAGCCGAGCTTCGGACTCGGCTCTATGCCGCTCGCGGCCTCCGCTTCGGCCTGCAGCGCCCAGACCTCGGCTTCGACCCTGCGGAGGCGGGCGAGGAAAGCGGCGCGGTCGAGCGCCCCGGCGCCGGGGCGCTCGTTTTCGCCCGCCGCCTCGGCGCCGGCGCCCGCCGCGGTCAGCCGCACCACCTCCTGCAGGAGGTCGGCGCCTTGGCGCGCATAGCCTTCGAGCAGCCGCTCGATCTCCTCCTCGCGGCCGCGGTCGACGATCGCCAGCCGCGGGTCGACGGAGAGCCGCACCGGGTGGGAGTCGGCGTACTCGACCGCCAGCAGGCCGTCGCTCGCGTAGACCTCGAGGTCGTCGCGGTGGACCCGGTCACGCCAGCGCTCGCGGTAGCGGGCGACGCTCTGCTCGAAGCGGTCGCTGCGCCCGCGCGAGGCCGACTCGAGGTGGACGAGGACCGCGTCGGGGCAGTAGTGGACCTCGCCCCCCGCCTCGCCGATCCGCAGGCAGAGGTCGACGTCCTCGAGCGAGTTGTGGAAGCCGGTGTCGAAGCCGCCGGCCGCCTCGAAGGCGGAGCGGCGGACGAGCATGCAGGCCGCCGTCACCGCCTGCAGCCGCCGTGGGTGGCAGACCGCCGCGTGCTCGGCCGGAAAGCCGGCGTAGAGGTGGTGCGGGTAGCCGTCCTGGCCGAAGACGACGCCGGCGTGCTGGACGACCTCGCCGGGATAGAGCAGCCGGGCGCCGACGACCGCGGCCTCGGGATGAGCGGCGGCGTAGCCGCGCAGCGCCTCCAGCCAGCCGGGCCGCGGCTCGGTGTCGTTGTTGAGGAAGAGGAGCAGCTCCCCGCCTGCCGCCGCCGCGCCCTCGTTGCAGGCCGCGGCGAAGCCGCCGTTGCGCTCGCGGCGCACGGTCCGGATCGCCTCCCCATAGCCCGCGAGCAGCTCTGGCGTCGCATCGGGCGAGGCGTCGTCGACGACGATTACCTCGCACCCGCCCGGCAGCTCGGCCAGAACCGCGTCGAGGCAGGCGCGGGTCAGCTCCGCCTTGCCGTGGACCGGGATCACGACCGAGACCTCGGCGCTCACCGCTCCCCCTCGAGCCGGAAGATGGCGCCGGTGTCCTCGTGCGAGGCGACCAGCTGGTAGTGCGCCTCGAGGTGGTCGCGCAGCCCCTCGTAGTGGTCGAGCCACCAGCGGTAGGTGGTCGGGACGACGAGGTAGCCGGCGCCGCGCTCGCGCAGCTGCTCCAGGTGGGCGATCGCCTCCTCGCTGTCGGCCGGATGGTGGCCGGCCCAACCGCCGTCAACGCCCTGCGGGAAGTGGCCCGCCCGGTGCCCGTTCAGCTGCAGCAGCCGCTCGTCGCCGCGGCTGATCACCAGCACCTCCTCCCCGGCAGGGACCGCCTCGTTGACCGCCTCGCGCAGCCGCTCGGCCTCGCGCTCGTAGCGCGGGTTCGGCCGCCGACCGTAGGGCTCCCACTCCCGCCCCCACTTCTCCGCATAGCGCTCCTGGTTGGCGCGGAGGATGCGCTGGTACTCGCCGCCCGCGACGAGGTTGCCGAAGGAGGCTTCGCCGAAGTGGTGGACCAGCGTCTCCTCGGCGCAGCGCTGCTGGTAGCCGGCTTCGCGGGCGCGGTCGGCGTAGTCGTCGTCCTCGAGCAGGCCGACCTCGTAGCGCTCGTCCAGCGCCCCGAGGTGGCGGTGGGTCTGCGCCCGCATCGCCAGGCAGAACATTGCCGGCGTCCGCATCTCCAGCCACTCGCCCCGGTGCTCCTGCGAGCGCCGCCGCGCCGTCGCCAGGAACTCGCCCCAGGTGCGGTAGCTGGTCTCGATCTCGGCCTCGTTGCCGATCCGGTTGGTCACCGGGCCGACCAGCCCCACCCCCGGGTCGGCGAGGTGGGCGAGCAGCGGCGGCAGCCACCCCGGCGGCACCATCGTGTCGTTGTTGAGGAGGACGAGGTGCTCGCCCTGGGCGAGCCCGAGACCCTGGTTGCAGGCGGGGGCGAAGCCCATGTTGCGGCCGTTGAAGAGGACCCTCAGCCGCGCGTCGGCCTCGGCCAGCTTCGCCAGGTAGGCGCGGGTGCCGTCGTCGGAGCCGTTGTCGACGACGATCAGCTCGAAATCGCACTCGCCCGTGTGGGCGAGCACCGATTCGAGGCAGAGGCGGTTGAAGACGAGGCCGTTGTAGGTGACGACGACGATGCTGGCGCTGCCGGGGCCCATCGCCGGCGCCCCCTCGTGCTGCGAGACCGGCAGCCCCCGCACCGCCTCGATCGTCTCCCGCGAAAGCGTCGTCGGCCGCCGCGAGACCGGCTCCAGGTCGAGGTCGGGCGGGAAGGTCGTCTGCGGTCGGGGCGGACGCGGCCGCTGCGGGCTGAGGCCGAGCTCCTCCAGCATCGCCCCCAGCACCACCTCGTGGGAGAAGTGCTCCTGGGCCAGCCGCCGGGCGGCGGCGGCGTGGCGCGAGTAGTCGGCCTCGATCTCCTCCATCGCCGCCGCCGCCGATTCGAGCGAATCGAAGGCGAACAGGCCCTCCCCCGTCGGCAGGGCGCTGCCGAAGCCGGTGTCCTGGGTGACGACGGGGCGGCCGGAGGCGAGGTAGGTGGCGCTGCGGTCGCTGAACCAGCCGGTCCGCAGGCGCACGTTCTGGTCCTTGGCGACCGTGAACTCACCGCGCGAGCCGCCGATGTAGGCGCGATAGGGGTCGATCCCCATCGAGATCTCGAGCCCGTCGCGGACCCGCCAGCCGTGCTCGGCCAGCTGCTTGCGGTCCTCCGGCTCGCTGCTCGAGAGCGCCAGCTCGAAGCCGAGGCCGGTCCGACCGGGCAGCTCCAGGTACTTGAGGAACTCGTGGTGCTTGCTCCAGGTGTAGCGCTCGCCCTTGAAGGTGACGTCGCGCCACTCCTGCCGCCAGTTGCCGATCGTCGTGTAGAGGTCGGCCGGCTCGGGCGAGCGGTCGGGCCAGAAATCGACGACGACCGGCTGCCGGGTCGGCCGGAAGCCATAGCGCTCCTGCAGCGGCAGCCCGCAGTCGGGCCGGCCCCAGCTCTCGGCGAAGGTGAAGAAGGCGCTGTGGGGCTCGAGGAAGTCGACCGTCTCCTGCAGCCCGTGCTGGAGCTCCAGTTGCAGCTGCACCGGGTCGGTCTCCAGGTAGACGAGCCGCCCGCCCGCCGCTAGCTCCGGCAGCGGCATCGTGCCGCCGTGGAGGTTGATCAGGAGCTCGGCTTCGCCGTAGAGCCGCTCCAGCTGCAGCTCGCTCTTGCCGAAGCAGCGGCCGTCGTCGTGCAGCGCCCGGAAGGCCCAGCGGTCGGCGAGGCCGAAGCGCCGCATCACCGCGGCGATAAACTCCGCCGCCAGCGCCGCCGAGTCGTCCTTCGGATTCGACATCAGCATCTTCGGCGTCCGAGCGTGCGTCTCGACGTAATAGGCCTCGAAGCCGAGCCGCTCGAAGCCGAGCAGGTAGTGGAGGTTCTGCCAGACGACGCCGGCCACCGGCATCGGCGTCATCATCCCCAGGAGGACGACCTTGGGGCGGCCCTTCTGTCCCGGCGCCGCGCTCAACCCGCCCCGCCCTCCGTCACCTGCCGCCAGATCACCGCCTTTTCCGGCGCCCGCTTCCCCGCCCCGTCGCCGTTGCCGTTGCCGTTCGGCAGCGGCCGGCGCCGCTTGCGCTCGCGCGTCTGCGCCTCGTGCAGCTGCCGATAGACGGCGCCGACGCGCAACAGCTCATCGTGGGTGCCGCGCTCGACGATCTGCCCCTGGCTGAGGACGAGGATCTGGTCGGCGTGGCGGACGGTCGAGAGGCGGTGGGCGACGATGAAGGAGGTGCGCCCTTCCATCAGCTCGTCGAGGGAGTCGAGGATCACTCCCTCGGTGCGCGAGTCGATCGAGGAGGTGGGCTCGTCGAGGATCAGGATCGGCGCGTCCTTGAGGAAGGCGCGGGCGACCGAGATCCGCTGGCGCTCGCCGCCGGAGATATGAGAGCCGCCCTCCCCCAGCTCGGTCTCGTATCCGTCCGGCAGGGCGGCGATGAAGTCGTGGGCGTTGGCGGCGCGGGCGGCCGCTTCGATCTCCTCCTGCGTCGCCTCCAGCCGCCCGTACCTGATGTTCTCGCGGATCGTCCCCGAGAAGAGCAGGGGGTCCTGGAGGACGACGCTGATCTGTCCCCGCAGCGAGTGCAGCCGTAGGTCCTTGAGATCGACGCCGTCGACCTCGATCTTGCCGCCGCTGGGGTCGTAGAAGCGGATCAGCAGGCTCATCAGGGTGCTCTTGCCGGCGCCGGTCTGGCCGACGATCGCGATCCGTTCGCCCGGCCTCGCGTCGAAGGTGATGTCAGAGAGGGTCTGGTGACGACCGGGGTAGGAGAAGGCGACGTCGGTGGCGCGGACGTACCCGAGGGCGCGCCCGAGGTCGACCGCGTCCTCCTTCTCGACCACCTCGGGCTCGGTGTCGAGCAACCTGATCGAGGAGTCGAACTGGACGAGCTGCTCGTGGACCATGCCGACGGTGGTGCTGATCTGTTCCAGCGGCTGGTAGACGGAGGAGATGTAGGTGATGAGGATGATCAGCTCCCCGACCGAGATCTTGCCCTGGATCACGTGCCAGGCGCCGAGGCCCATCACCACGGAGACCCCCCCGGCGGTGATCGTCTGCACGCCGAGCGTGTAAAGGCTCTGGCTGACGGTCAGCTTCACCCGCTCGTCGACCGCGGTTTTCCCCTGTTCGCGAAAGCGCCTGTGTTCGTAGTCCTCGCGGCCGAAGGAGACGATCACGCGCATCATCGCCATCGCCTCGTTGACGATCGAGAGCGACTGCCACTCCAGCCGCTGCACCCGCTGCAGCCGCGGCACGATCCGCTTGCCGTAGAGGCCGAAGGACCAGACGAGGAAGGGCAGGACGATCATCGCGAGGACGGCGATCTGCCAGTCGATCAGCATCGCGATCACGAACATCCCGATCAGGGTCAATCCCGCCTCGACCAGCGGCGGGATCACCATGATCACGTTCCCGATCGCCGCCGCCTGCATGTTGATCTGGCTCATCAGCGCCCCGGTCTGGCGCTTGTCGTGGAAGGTCAGAGAGAGGCGCTGGACGTGGGCGAAGAGGTCGCTGCGAAGGTCGAGGACCATGTTCTGCTCCATCCGCGAGCCGAGGAAGTGGTTCCAGACGGTGACGCCGTTGCCGGCGACGATGATCAGGAACCGGACCAGGACCATCGAGACGAGCACCACCCACGTGGTCGGGTCAGAGCCGAAGAGGAAGCGGACGATGCCGGTCGGGTTCTGCTCCTCCAGCACCTGGTTCAAGATCACCGCCAGCGGCCAGGGCTCCGCCAGCCCGAGGACGGCCGCCATGATCGTCAGGACCAGCAGCCAGATCAAGGTCCTGCGGTACGGCGCCAGATATGGGCGCATCCGCGGCAGCGCCTTCCACAGCTCCCAGGCGCCGTTCGCCTCGCGGTCGGCCCCCGGCGGCATCGCGTTCTTGTCCGGCTTGCTGCGCATCCGCAGTGGGCCGAGGCTGGGGGTCATCGCCGCTCCTCCATCGCCGCCAGCCCGATCCGGGACTCTGCCCGGGAGGGCGCGGGAACGGTGTCGCGCAGCCGCTCCTCCTCGTCTCTCTCCGCCAGGCCCTCGACCTCGGCTATAGCCAGCCGCGTCGCCGTCGCCATCCCCTCGAGGCCGAAGGTGACGGTGATCAGCAGGGCGACCGCGACCGCGACCGCGATCTCCGGCCGCTGCTGCTGGACGGCAACGAGGGCGAGGAGGATCAGGACGAGGACGATCAGCCGCCCCGCCGCCGTCGTCCGCGGCCAGACCCGCGCCCGCAACAGCTGCTTGCCGTCGCCGTGCTCCTCGACCGCGGTGCGGATCTTCACCCCGCCGAAGGCGCCGGCGCGAAGGTCGAGGTCCCAGCGGTCGAAGGGGCCGCCGCTGCGGACGAAGCCGCCGGCCGCGGCGAGACCGTCCTGCAGCTGCTCGACCCACAGCTGCGGGTCGCGCCAGCGCTCGCTCCAGATCTCGACCGTGCGCGGCCAGGGCAGCGTCGGCTGCGCCTGGATGCGGCGGCGCCAGGGCGAGAGGCCGTTGCGAAGGCGCCCGGCGAGGCGGGCGAAGGGCTGCAGGAGGAAGAGCAGGGAGGTGACCGCGCGGCGCTTCAGTGTCTCGCGCAGCGGCTGCGCCGGGACCCGGTGGTGGGCGCGCCAGCCGTTGGCGACGGCGGCGCCGACGATCCAGGCGATCGCCGCGAAGAAGGCCGGCACCGCGACCAGCAGCGGCTGCCAGAGCAGCCCGAGAGCCGAGATCTCGCCGAGCAGGGCGACCAGCAGCAGCCCCTCCGGCGCCTGCAGCATCGACGAGATCGCCCGCGGCGGGTCGTAGATCGACTGGAAGAGGCCGCTGCCCCAGGTGCCGTAGCGGACGAGCGAGCGCCGCCGCGGCGTCTGCGCCGCCGGCGCCTCGTAGATCCGCCCCGACCAGCGCGAGGAGCCGGCGCGGTTGTAGCGGGTCGGCCACTTGCGCTCCAGCAGCGCCTCCGCCTTGCCGTACCCGTACTGCTGGCGCAGGTAGCGGCGGATCGAATCGCGGCGCCGGTGCATGACGACGGCGCCGGCGCTGAAGCCGAGCGTCCGCCCCGCCTTCTGCAGCCGCCAGCAGAGGTCGACGTCGTCGCCCGCGACCCGAAAGCGCTCGTCGAAGGCGCCCACCTCTTCCAACACGTCTTTGCGGAAAGCCATGTTGCAGCCCGGTACGTGCTCGGCCTCGCGGTCGGAGACGAGAACGTGGATCGGCCCCCCGGGCGCGGCGGCGACGCATTCGGCGACGAAGCCGTCGTCCTCGGGCGGGATGTTCGGACCGCCGACGCCGGCGTGGCCGTTGGCCCGCAGCAGCGCGGCGACGTAGTGGAGCCAGTCGGCGTCCGGGTAGGCGTCGTCGTCGAGGAAGGCGACGATCTCCCCCCGCGCCGCCTCGATCCCCTTGTTGCGGGCGTGGCCGAGCCCGCGGTGCTCGGTCTCGATCAGTCGGACGTCGTTGGCCTCGGCGATCGCCGCGCAGGCCTCGCTGGCACCGTCGTTGACGACGATCACCTCGTAGTCGGGGTAGGTGAGCGTGCCGAGGCGCTGCAGGCACTGATCCAGCGTTGCCTGGCCATTGTGGGTGCAGACGACGACCGAGACGGAGGGCCAGGGGCCGTGGGGGGCGAAGGGCGCCGCCGCGTAGGCGCGCCCGACCGCCGCCAGCGCCGGCTTCGGCTCGCGCTCCCGATCGACCAGGCCGAAGTCCCAGTCGGTGACGTCGTGGCCGCCGCGGTGCCACTCGTCGGTCCAGGAGAAGACGAAGGTCCCCGCCGCCCCGGTTGCGAAGGCGTGACGGACCTGCCACTCGAGCACCCGCGCCTGGGTCTCGGCGCCGTTGCGGCGGCTGTCAAGCCCGAGCTCGGTGATCAGCAGCGGCCGGTCGCCGGAGAGGTTCTGCAGCCGCGCCAGGTAGGCCTCGAAGGTTCCCTCCTGCTCGAGGAAGACATTGAAGGAGCAGACGTCGAGGAAGGGGAGCTCGAGGTACTCGGTCGAGGGGTAGTTGACGTAGGTGACGAGGCCGTCGGGGTCGGCGCATTTCGCCTCCCAATGAAGCCGCTCGAGGAAGCGCTCGACCGAGCGCTTGCCGTGCCAGCGGACGATCGGCGCCGGGATCTCGTTGCCGATCGAGTAGCAGAGGAGGGCCGGGTGCTGCTCGAGGGAGCGGACCTGGTCGCCGAGGCGAGCGGCGATCCGCTGCGCCCGCTCGGCGTCGTCGAGGAAGGCGACGTGCTGCTCCCAGCCGAAACCGGCCATGACCAGGATGCCGTGGGCGAGGGCGGCGTCGAGCAGCCAGTGCGGCGGCGGCAGGTAGGTGCGGACCGAGTTGATCCCCGCCGCGGCCATCGCCGCGAAGTCCTCCCGCACCCGCTCGGGCGCAGGGAAGGACGACCCGCCCTCAGAGCGGAAGGTGCCGTAGGTGACCCCACGGACGTGGAACTTCTGGGTGCCGACCAGCACCGAACGCCCGTGGACGCGGGGCCGCTGCTCTGCCGGTTGATTCGCGGAAACCGTCAATCGCTCCTGTCTTGGGTACAGAAGGAATTTCGGCCCTGCCAGGGCCCTGCGTAACCTCTGCCACACGTCCTGCGAAAACCCACGCGCATAATCCCGCGCCAAACGTCACTTTACCGCGGTAGCAAGCCGAATTGGACAGATTTCGTCCATCCGGAAACTCAGTTGTCCAAGAAAGCTTCCGAGCTTCAGCTACCCGGCCATCGCCCGAGCGATAACCACCCGCTGGATCTCGTTCGTGCCCTCGTAGATCTGGGTGATCTTGGCGTCACGCATCATCCGCTCGACCGGATACTCGTTGACGTAGCCGTAGCCGCCGAGGACCTGGATTGCCTCGACGGTGACCTTCATCGCGTTGTCGGAGGCGAAGAGCTTGGCCATCGAGGTCCACTTGCCGAGGTCGGCCGGCCGCTGCGGCTTGTCAGCCATCGAGCAGGCTTTGTAGAGGAGCTCGCGGGCGGCGGCGGTGCCGGTCTCCATGTCGGCGAGCTTGAACTGGATCGCCTGCAGCTGGTTGATCGGCTTGCCGAAGGCGATCCGCTCGGCGGCGTAGGAGTTGGCGAAGTCGGTCGCCCCCTGGGCGATTCCGACCGCCTGGGCGGCGGCGCCGAGGCGGGTGCGCTCGAGCGTGCCGAGGGCGACGTGGAGGCCCTTGCCCTCCTCGCCGATCAGGTTCTCGTGCGGGACGCGGCAGTCGGTGAAACTCGGCGAGCCGGTCGGCGAGCCTTTGATCCCGAGCTTGTGCTCGAGCTGGCCGGGGTCGAAGCCCGGCGTGCCTTTCTCGACGACAAAGGCCGAGGTGCGGCGGTTCTCGCGGTCGGTGGTGGCGAAGACGACGTAGAAGTCGGCGATCGTGGCGTTGGTGATCCAGCTCTTCTGGCCGTTGATCACCCACCCGTCGCCGTCGCGGACGGCGCTGGTCCGCATCGCCGCCGGGTCCGAACCCGCCTCCGGCTCCGAGAGGGCAAAGGCCGGCGTCCACTCGCCGCTGGCGCACTTCGGCAGCCAGCGCTGTTTCTGCTCCTCGGAGCCGAAGAGCTGGATCGGCAGCGTCCCCAGCTCCTGCACCATCAGCATCAGCGCCGAGGAGGCGCAGGCCTTGGCGATCTCCTCGACCGCCATCTGCAGCACCAACGTCCCGGTCCCGGTGCCGCCGTACTCGGCGGCGAAGGGCAGCCCGAGGACGTCGTGGGAGGCAAGCAGCTCGCGCACGTCCCAGGCGTATTCGCTCTTGCGGTCGATCTCGCCCGCCCGCGGCGCGATCTTCTCCTGGGCCAGCCGGCGGACCATGTCTCGCAGGTCCAGCGCCTCCTGGGAGATCTCGTAGGCGGGGGTGACGGTATCGACGCTCATTCGTTCCTTTCGTCCTGGTCCTTTCCAGCATTGTCCTCGCCATAGCGAGGAAAAGTCTGGAGACGATGTCGGGGTGTGGCTCTAGAAGACGGGTGACTCGGTGTAGGTCCCGAAGACTTCCTGCATCGCCGCGATCATCTCGCCCTCGGTGGCCTGGGTGCGGGCCGCCTCGATGATCGGCGGCATCAGGTTGCCGTCGCCGGCGGCGACGCGCTTCAGCTCGGCGAGGGCAGCGGCGACGGCGGCACCGTCGCGGCCGGCGCGGGTCGCGGCGAGGCGATCGCGCTGCTTGGCTTCCAGCGCCGGGTCGATCTTCAGGATCGGCATCGCCTCTTCGTCGTCTTCGGTGAAGTCGTTGACGCCGACGACGATCCGCCGCCGTTCGTTCAGCTCCTGCTGGTAGGTGAAGGAGGCATCGGCGATCTCGCGCTGGGGGAAGTTGCGGCGGATCGCCTCGACCATCCCCCCCAGCTCGTCGATCCGGGCGAAGTAGCCGTAGGCCGCCTCCTCCATCTCGTCGGTCAGCTGCTCGACGAACCAGGAGCCGCCGAGCGGGTCGGCGGTGTTCGGCACCCCGGTCTCGGTGGCGATGATCTGCTGGGTGCGCAGCGCCACCCGCACCGCCTCCTCGGTCGGCAGCGCCAGCGCCTCGTCAAAGGAGTTGGTGTGCAGCGACTGCGTCCCGCCCATCACCGCGGCCAGCGCCTCCAGCGCGGTGCGGACGATGTTGTTGAGCGGCTGCTGCGCGGTCAGGCTGACGCCGGCGGTCTGGGTGTGGAAGCGCAGCCGCATCGACTCCTCGCGCCGGGCGCCGTAGGTCTCCTTCATCTCCCGGGCCCAGATCCGGCGCGCCGCCCGGTACTTGGCGATCTCCTCGAAGAAGTCGATGTGGGAGTTGAAGAAGAAGGAGAGGCGGGGGGCGAAGTCGTCGACGTCGAGGCCGCGCTCGATCGCCCGCTCCACATAGGTGAAACCGTCCTTGAGGGTAAAGGCGAGCTCCTGCTGGGCGGTCGATCCGGCCTCGCGGATGTGGTACCCGGAGATCGAGACAGGGTGCCAACGCGGCATTTTCTCGGTGCACCACTCGATCATGTCGGTGACCAGCCGCATCGCCGGCTCGATCGGGAAGCACCACTCTTTCTGGGCGATGTACTCCTTGAGGATGTCGGTCTGGATCGTGCCGCCGAGCTTCTCGGCCGGGACGCCCTGCTTCTCGCCGACCAGGACGTAGAAGGCGAGCAGGATCGCCGCCGGCGCGTTGATCGTCATCGAGGTGGTGACGCCGCCGAGCGGGATGCCCTCGAAGAGCCGCTCCATGTCGGCGAGGGTGTCGACGGCGACGCCCTCGCGGCCGACCTCGCCGAGGCTGCGGGCGTGGTCGGAGTCGTAGCCCATCAGGGTCGGCATGTCGAAGGCGGTCGAGAGCCCGGTCTGGCCGTGGTCGAGCAGGTAGTGGAAGCGCTCGTTGGTCTCCTCGACCGTGCCGAAGCCGGCGAACTGGCGCATCGTCCACAGCCGTCCCCGGTACATCGAGGGGTACGGCCCGCGGGTGAAGGGGTAGGAGCCCGGCTCGCCGACCCGCTCGACCAGGTCCGGCGCCTGGTCGGCCTCGGTGTAGAGCGGCTTGATCTCCTGTCCGGAGATCGTCGAGAACTCGGCCTCCCGTTCGAGCCGCCGCTTGTCGTCGGAGATCTGGCTCACCGGCCAGTCAGTCTGACAGGGGGCGGTGCCGTCAGGCGCTTTTGCCCGCCACGGCGCGCAGCTGCGGCGCCCAGACCTCGTCGAGGAACTCGCTCAGCTCCTCGTCCAGGCGCTCGGGGTTGAGCCGCCACTCGAGGATCGAGTTGGCTTCGACGAGGCGGGCGTTCGGCAGCTCGTCCAGCAGCATCCCCGAGTCGCTGAAGGGGTGGAGCGGGTCGCGCGGGTGGCCGACGATCAGGGTCGGGTGCTCGATCTTCACCCGGTCCTCGCGATGGGGCGCCGTCTCGCCGAGCAGCAGCCCCTCGAAGACAGCCTGCGAGGGCCCGGGACGCTGCCGCACCCAGTCGAGGCCGATGTCGACCAGGTGGTGGGTCCGCGGGATCGCCTTCGTCGCCAATGAGAGGCCCTCGAAGAAGGGCCGCCCGAACTTCAAGCCCAGCAGGACCGGCGCGAAGAGGCCGGCGACGGCGGAGAGCGCGTTGTCCAGCACCGGCATCTCGATGAACAGCGCCCGCGCCCGGTCGGGGTAGCGGACCGCCAGCTCGAGGGCGATGTTCGACCCCAGCGAGGTGCCGCCCACCACCGCGTCCTCCGCCTCCAGGTGGTCGAGCAGCGCCACCACCTGGCGGGCGAAGAGCGGCATCGAGTAAAGGCGGAGGTCCTCCGGCCGGTCGGAGCGGCCGTGCCCGAGCATGTCGACGGTGACGACGCGGTTCCCCCGCTCCGCCAGCTCCGGTCCCAGCCGGTCGAACATGTGGCGGTTCATCAGCAGGCCGTGGACGAGGACGACCAGCCGCTCGCCTTCGCCGTAGGCGTCGTAGCTGATCCGGTGGCCCTCGTAGCGGAACTCCCCCATGGCCCCCAATGCTACGCGGAAGGCCGGAAAGCCGGCAGAGCTCGGCTGCGCGCGCGCCGATCGGCACCCTCAGGAAAACACACACATTTCGGTACCTCATCAGCGCTACTTTGAGCCACATGTTCACTCGATACGAGGTACACAGCTCAGAGGGCGCGGCGGCGCTGGAGCACTACGCCAACGCCGTCGCGGTAATGAAATCGCGGCCGGTCGACCAGACCGACAGCTGGCTCTACCAGGCGGGCATCCACGGCTCCACCGAACCACCGCACAAACTGTGGAACCAGTGCGAACACCTGAGCTGGTACTTCCTGCCCTGGCACCGGATGTACCTGTACTACTTCGAGCGGATCGTCAGGAAAGCGGTGGTTGACGTCGGCGGCCCCGCCGACTGGGCCCTGCCTTACTGGAATTACTGCCTCGGCGGCGACAACGCGAGGCTGCCGGAGCCCTTCCGGGAGCCTGCCGACCCGCGCACCAACCCGCTGTTCGTCGAAGACCGGGTGCCGCGCTACAACGAAGGCGACCCGCTACCGAAAAGAGTGATCGACCAGACCAAAGCGCTCGAACGCCCGAACTACATCGGCAACGCGGAATTCGGCGGCCACGAAGCCGAACCCGGGCAGGGCTTCTGGGGCCTGCAGGGACGGGTCGAGGAAACCCCCCACAACAACGTCCACAGCACCCTCGGCGGCTTGATGGGGAATCCGAAGACGGCCGCGCAGGACCCGATCTTCTGGCTTCACCACTCGAACATCGACCGCATCTGGGCGGTCTGGAACGAAAGCGAACACAGGGACGACCCGAACCAGGAAGCGTGGCTCACGCAGAGCTGGCACTTCTTCGACGAGAACGGTGGCGAACCGTCGAAAACGAGCGCCGAAGTCCTGAAGACGATTCCCGATCTCGACTACACCTACGATCCCTCGCCCGCAGGTATGGTCGAAGAACTCGTGCCACCGCCGCCGCCTCCCCCGCCCCCGGACGCTCCCCCGCCTCCGGAAGAACCGAAATTCGTCGGCGCCAGCGAAGAGACGGTGCCGCTGGAGGGGAAGCCGACCGAGGTCCCGGTGCCCATCCCCCCGCAGGCAACGGACGAGATCCACGAAGCGGCCAAGCCGGAGGACCCGCGCCACCTCTACCTCAACGTCGAGGACATCACCGGCGAGAACAACCCGGCCATCGTCTATGGCGTCTACCTGAACCTCTCGAAGGAGCCGACCCAGGAGGAGTTTGACCGCCACTACCTCGGCAATCTCTCTTTCTTCGGGATCGAGGAGGCCTCCGCCCCGGCGGACGACAGCCACCCGCACGGGATGCGGGTCAGCTACGAGGCCACCGACCTGATCCGCTCGCTGCGCGACGAGAGCGACTGGGACCGGGAGCGCCTGCGGGTCTGCTTCTGGCCGGTGACCCCGCCGCCGACCGAGACGGAGGAGCGCTACGCCCGGCACGAGCCGATCCGGATCGGGCGGGTGAGCCTCTCGATCGACGCCTGAGGCCCGGGGTGGCGGGGCTGCGTCGAATCGGGCGCCGGCCGACGCTCTGGGTCGAGGTCGGCGTCGCCGCCGCCTGGATCGCCCTCGTCCTCGACTCGACCCTGGCGCAGGGTCAGAGCGGCGGCGGCACGGGCTGGGCCGGCGGCCCGCTCTGGGTCTGCGAGCTCGGAGCGGGCGGTGGCGGCGGTGGCGGCCACACGGGACACAGCGCCGGCATCGGCGGGCCTCTCATCGCCGGGATGCCGATGTGGGGTCTGATGGCGGCGGCGATGATGGTTCCGACGGCGCTGCCGGCGGTCCAGCACGTCGGTGGCAAGAGCCTCTTCTGGCGGCGGCGGCGCGCCACCGTCGAGTTCGTCGCGGTCTTCCTCGCGCTCTGGGTCGGCTTCGCAGCTCTCGTCCTCGGCGGCCTCGGCTCCTGGGGGCCCGCGGGTTCGCCTTACGCCCTGGCGGCGGCGCTGGCGCTGGCCGCGCTCTGGCAGCTGACGCCGCTGAAGCTGCGGGCGATGCGCGCCTGCCACCGCAGCCGGCCGCTGCCCCCGCGCGGCTGGCGGGCCACCGCCGGCGTCGCCGACTTCGCTCTCCACAACGGCGCCGCCTGCATCGCCTCCTGCTGGGCGATGATGGCCGCCGCCTCGCTCGCCCATCCCGGCTCGCTGTGGTGGATGGGAGCGCTGACCGGCGCGATGGCAACCGAGAAGCTGGTCGAAAAACCCCGCCGGATCGCCCACCGCCTCGCCGCCCTGCTGGCGGCGGCGGCAGCCGGGGTGGCGCTGGCGACGACGTTCTAGGGCGGCGTCATCAGCGCGACCGGGACCGAGAGGCCGGCGCTGCGGCGCAGGGTCGCGATCCGGCGACCGGGCTGGACTGCGTCGCGGATCTCGCCGACGCGGTCGCCGAGGTAGGCGACGGTCTTCTCCAGGTCAGGGGCGACGAAGGCGAGGCCCCAGAAAAAGGCCGGGCGATCGCCTCCCGCCCGCGCCGTCGCCTCGGCGGGCTCCTGCACGACCTCGAGGATCGGCGCGCCGAGGCGGAAGAAGGCCTGGCGCGGCGCCCCCGCCGGCGTCGGCTCCTCGCGGATCCGGCGCAGGTCGAGCCCGGCCACCTCCAGGGCCGCCACCGTGCGGTCGAGGTCGGAGGAGATCGCGACGACGTGGTCGAGGCCGGTGATCCCGTTCGGGTGGTCCGGCGCCCCTCCCGGCGCTCGCTCGCCCACCGTCGTCGACAGGCCGTCGAGGTCGGTCGAGCCCGCGCCGCGCAGGGTCCAGCCGACGATTCCGCGCTCACCCTCCCGCTCCTCGAGGCGGAAACGGACGTCGCCGACGACGCACTCCTCCCCCTCGACCTCGAAGCCGCACTCGGCCCAGACCTCCGGCGCGTCGGCGATTGTCAGTGCGTCAAGCGTTATCGGCACCTCCGAACCGTAAAGGGCGTGTCGGGTTTGTGGACGGTGAGGCCACAAAAGCGACAATGGCCGCCGTGGACTTCGATCTCGAACGTTTCCTCGACGCTCAAAACCGCGGCGGCACCTACGAGCGGGCGCTGGCGGAGCTGCGGATCGGCCGCAAGACGAGCCACTGGATGTGGTTCGTCTTCCCGCAACGAGCCGGGCTCGGGCTGAGCGAGATGTCGCGCACCTACGCGATCGCCTCGCCCGCGGAAGCCCGCGCCTACGCCGAGCATCCCGTCCTCGGGCCGCGGCTGGTCGAGTGCGCCGAGGCGCTGCTCGGGCACTCAGGGCTCTCCGCGCGGGAGATCATGGGCGAGATCGACGCGGTCAAGCTGCGCTCCTCGATGACGCTGTTCGCCCGTGCCGCCCCCGAGCACCCGGTCTTCGAGCGGGTGCTCGAACGCTACTTCGACGGCGAGGCGGACCCGGCGGGCTGGTTCGAGGCCGGCGCCTCGTAGCGCTCGACTTCCAGCGCCGGCACGACTTTCTCGGCGAAGGTCTTGACCAGCTCGGGGTCGAACTGGGTGCCGGCGCCGCGGTGCAATTCCTCCACCGCTTCCTCGCTCGTCATCGGCTGCCGGTACGGACGGCCTTCGGTCATCGCGTTGTAGGCGTCGCAGATCAGGATCGCGCGGGCGCCGACCGGAATCTCGCGGCCGGAGAGCTGGTCGGGGTAGCCCTTGCCGTCCCAGCGCTCGTGGGTCGAGCGGACGAGCTTCGCCACCGGTCCCAGCGCCGGGGCCGCCTCCAGCACCCGCTCGCCGATCTTCGGGTGCTTGCGCATCAGCGCCCACTCCTCCTCGGTCAGCTCGCCGTTCTTGTGGAGGATCTCGTCGGGGATCGCGATCTTGCCGACGTCATGCAGCTCGGCCGCACGGACGAGGACGTCGATCTCCTCGGCGTCGAGGTTGATCTGGCGGCCGAAGATCGAGACCAGACGGGAGACCCCGTCGAGGTGGCGCTCCAGCTCCGGCTCGCGCTCGTGGAGGACGCGGAGGAGGACGCCGCGGGTCTGGCTGCGGGCGGAGTCGGCGCGGCGGCCCTTTTTCGCGTACATGCGGCGATCGGCGAGGCGCAGCGCGTCGGTCGGGGTGACGACCTCGACTGGGATCAGCACCTTGCCCCAGGAGGCGCCGATCGAGAAACCGCTGCCGCGGTCCGAGAGCGCCTCCTCGGCGGCTTCGCAGATCGCTTCCGCCGGCACTGTCCGAGTCGGCGCGAGGATGCAGAACTCGTCGCCGCCGAGCCGGTAGCCGCGGCCGTGGGGCGCCACCGAGGCGGCCAACTGCGTGCCGAGGCGCCGCAGCAGGTCGTCGCCGGCGGGGTGGCCGAAGGTGTCGTTGTAGGCCTTGAAGCCGTCGAGGTCGTAGAGCGCGAGAACCATCGGCTCGGGCGGGGTGGCGGCGGCGGCGCACTCGAGGTCGGCCATCAGGGCACGGCGGTTGGCAAGGCCGGTGAGGTCGTCGGTCAGCGCCTCCTCTTCGCTTGCCTCCAGCATCCCCGTGTTCTGGTTGAAGGTGAAGAGGAGGCGGGCGAGGACGGCGACGAGGCAGGCGGCGCTGAGGGCGATGGCGGTGACGTCTATCGCGGTGAAGCTGCCGACGACGAGCAGGGAGATACCGATCACCGCCATCGCCAGCGGCACGACGATCCGGCGTCGGCCACTGACCGCAGGGTTCGCCTCTGCCTCGGTTGCCGGCAGCCAGGAGGCGAGGGCGAGGAGGAGGAAGGCGAGCGGCCAGCCGACGCTCGCGGCGTTGAGGCCGGTGGTCGACTGCCCGGCGGCGGAGAGGTAGACGACGTCGCAGGCGCCGAACAGCAGCAGGGCGGCGGCGATACAGAGCATCGTCCCGGCCGAGCGCCCGCGCGAGAGGACAAGGGCCGCGCTGAGGAGGCCGAGCAAGACCAGGTCCATGCAGGGGTAGGCGAGGCTGACGGCGACGCCGAGGGGGCTGCCGCCGAGCGCTTCGGAGACGGTCGGGAAGATCAGCGCCGCGGCGACCGCGGCGACGGCCAGGGCCCCGATCAGCGCGTCGACCCAGGCCAGCGGGTCGAGGCCGGCGACGCGGGCGCGCAGCAGCAGGGCGAGGGCGAAGAAGCTGGCCGGGTAGAAGGCGAGGAAGAGGGCGTCGGAGGGTGAGGGGAACGGCGCCGGTTCGGCGTAGTAGAGGACAACCGAGTAATAGGTCTGGCCCAGCGCCCAGAGCAGCAGGCCGATTCCCAGCGCCAGCCAGGCCCGCCGCTCGGCCGGCATCGTCAGCGCTCGCCAGAGGACGATCGCGGCGGCGCCGAGGACGATCGCGTCGTAGACCCAGCGGCCGGCGGCCGCCTGCAGCCCTTCGCCCTCCAGTTCCCCGACCACGACGATGCCGTAGAAGACGAGCAGGGCGCCGAGCAGGCCGAGCAGGACGAAGGCGATCGTCCGCGATCGATCCGGGTGACTAGACGATTTGTCCACCGCGAATACATCGGCCGTTTTTTCCGGCGACTTGAGCCGTACGATGCGCCGCCATGCCGTTCCTCTTCTTCGCCGCGATCGCCCTGATCGGCGCCGCTGTCCACCTCCACCGCGACAAGCAGCCCCGCAGCCGCGCCCGCACGCTGGAAATCTTCCTCGTCTGGTGGATGGTCGTCGCGGTCGGCGTCGCGGCGATCTTCGGCGCCATGTTCCACTTCTTCGACGGCCCCGAGACGGCGCGGGAAATCGGCTACACCAACGGCGACGGCGGCTTCCAGACCGAGGTCGGGTTCGCCGACCTCGCGATCGGCGTCCTCGGCATCCTCTGCGCCCGCTTCCGCGACGGCTTCCTCCTCGCCGCCGTCCTCGCCGTCTCGATTTCCTACCTCGGCGACGCCTACGGCCACCTGCACCAGGCGGCGATCCACGACAACCACCAGCCCGACAACACGGGCCTCGTCCTCTGGGCCGACTTCATCGCCCCGCTGGTCGCGATCGGGCTGTACGTGGCAGGAGGGATCGGTGAGACCCGCGGGTACGGCTGGCGAGCGCCGGACCAAGCGGGGCAAGGACGCAGGGAGGCCGAATAGCGGTGCTCATAAGTTTCGTGCGCCCGTCCGCCGGCTAACGCTTGCGGTGCCCCTTCCCCTTCTTCCCCTTCTTCCCCTTCCCGCACGACGTCCTCAAGACCGGCGTCGTCACCGAGCTGCGGCCGTTCTGGGCGCCGAGGGCGAGCTTCGTGCGCAGCTCGCGGGCGCAGAGGTTGCGGTTGTTGACGAGAAGCCCCCGTTTGCCCCCGTAGA
>Ga0070688_100000133_pt1 | contig 39825 bp, 69 predicted proteins | sample KBSS13HmetaG_FD_64679 | JGI IMG/M metagenome (GOLD analysis project Ga0070688, IMG submission 64679) | Switchgrass rhizosphere microbial communities from Kellogg Biological Station, Michigan, USA - KBS S1-3H metaG | ecosystem: Host-associated > Plants > Roots > Rhizosphere ...
CAATCACCGAGACAATACGTGGGCTATCTTTAAAGAAAGTTACACCACTTATGGAGCTTTTCGAAAGCAGACAGGTTTCACATGGGCAACAGTTGGTTTTGTTTATCCACAATGGAAAGTTTGGGATGATCCATGGGATTCAGGAAATTCTACTCTTCTTCAACAAACAGTGATTGCCGGCAATCAACAGGGATTTATCTTGGTGAGGGCTGTGGGCACGGGAGAGGGAACATCTTTAGCCATTGCAAATATCGTCGGCAGCGTTGTGACATCTCCAGATCATTGTCTTGATCTTGGAAATTTCATTACTATTACAGGAGTAATCGGAACAGTTGGACAATATGTTAACGGAAAAACATTTAAGGTAGCTAACCCCACCTTAAATTCATTTACTCTTGATCCTGCCATCCCCTCAGGGACATATTTAGGTGGCGGTCTCATTACAAGACTCTATGTGCCTTTTGTTCAAACAAAACAATTCCCTGTGGCCTGGAATCTAGCAAGAAAAACACGCATTGGTGTTCAACAATACCTTTTAAGCAAAACAACTCTTGGTCAGATTACCTTATATCTATACTTGAGCACAGATAGCTCAAACCCTTATAACTTTGGTCCTATTGTTCCGCAAATTGAGCCTGAAAATAGCGGACTTGTTTTTAGTACTATCCTTTATACATGCCCTGAAAGTACAAACTTAGGTCTAACCCCTTCTAATACTAATTTGCAGCAGTTAAATTTAGTGGGTTCAGATGGGGCATCTTCAAATAATCAAAGTCAAATATGGCACAGAATAAACACATCCTTGCTTGGAGATACCATTCAGATTGGTTTTACTCTTTCGGATGATCAAATGACTTCTTTGTTGCCAATTTTGCCTGCTTTTTCTATCACAGGGGCCACGCAAACAAGTCCGGGTGTGATAACTACAACAGGTAGTTTCCCTACAAATGCTCTTGTAAAGATCACAGGAGTTTTGGGTATGACAGATTTAAATTTTGACGAAGAATCAAATAATTATTATCGAGTAATTTCTTCTACAACAACAGAAACGACCTTGGAAGTAGATGCTAGTGGGTTTGATGCCTATATTTCTGGAGGACAGATCATCGCAGTAGACAATTTTAATGCTACTGAAGAAATAGAAATTCATGGAATGATTTTAGATGTTTCCCCTTCTGGTATGCTATCATGAGTTCGAATCTTATTAATCAGGTGGCCTATCTTAGGACTTCAAGAGAGTTTCCAGAGGAACTTCACCAACTTACTGTTGAAATTAACAAAACCTATGTCGATATAGCAAACGCTGTAAATGCACGCGTTATAGGATTATTTCCTACAAATAGACCTGCACAGACAGGTGAGAGTTGGTTTTTTACAAGTAGAAGACAGCAATCTTTTCGTCAGGTTTATCCTTTTACAACAAGTGCAAATATAGATATTGGTTTCAAAATAACTTCAATAGGGCAAATTTCTTCAAGATCCTATGGAGCCTATACTGATGGCACAAACTGGTATGGAGTTATTTTTGCAAGTAATGTAGCTATTTCTGGACAACTTTCTTTTTTTGTATTAGCAACAGCATCTCCAACAACTGATCAAATTATGTTCGAAGTAGGAGCCGGATCACCTGCTATTTCTAGTGGTTATATTGTATTAGAATGGATTTCGAATGTTTAAATGTAAATAATTCTTTGATAAGATTATGTTGAAGAAAACGAGGTAAATTATGAGTTATGGTGGATCTTCAAGAGGTTTAAATCCAAGTGCAACAGGCATGAATCCGACGACATTTAATACTGGAGCGGTTAATACTGGTTCTATGAAGGAAAAAATCCCCAAGGGATATTCTAAAGGCTCATTGCAGCAATTTACTCCAGAACAGATGCAACTTTTTCAACAAATGTTCGGGCAAGTTGGTCCAGATAGTTACCTTTCCAAACTTGCAGGTGGAGACCAATCGACTTTTGATGAAATGGAAGCTCCAGCGCTTAGACAATTTGCCGGACTACAAGGAAATATAGCGTCTAGATTTAGTGGAATGGGAGGATTAGGAGCACGAAAGAGCAGTGGTTTCAAAAACACAATGAATTCAGCAGCATCTAATTTTGCTCAAGAACTGCAAGCTAATCGACAAAACATGCAAAGACAGGCTATACAAGACCTTAGAGGTCTTAGCAATGATCTATTAGGTCAAAGGCCTTATGACAACTTTCTTATTGAAAAACAGAAAAAGCAAAATGGCTGGGGCAGTGCAATTGGAACAGGGCTTGGAGCTGCGGGAGGATTTCTTCTTGGAGGACCTGCAGGGGCAATGGCGGGAGCAAACTTAGGTTATGGAGTGGGATCTCAATTTTAAGGATTTAAAATGGTTCAAATAATTCAGGAAAATAGACAACCTTCATTTGGTGAGAAGTTTAGTAAGGCTTTGGGGACTGGTCTTCAAATGGGAAACCAGATGATGGAAAAGCATAAACAAGATGTGATGAACACTCAGTCTATTGAAGCAGGAAAACAACTATTAGGGATGGATTTATCAGGATTTGATCCAGAAACTAGGAAGGCTTTGCTTGTGGAAGGACTAAAGCAGCAAGGAAAGGGCAAGATACAACAGGAAAAGCAAGAATATCTGAATCAACTTTTCGGTGGAAATCAACAAGAAAATTCACCTAATCAAGGGTTTAACTCACAGGTAAATGAACAACAAGAAATTCCTTCTATTGAACAAATTACCGGAAATCCTCTTCCTAAAAACTTCAATGCAGCAAGATTCACTGATGAGGATATAGCAAGAGCTTCATCTATTGATCCTAATTTAGGTCGAGCTTTGGGTCATGCAAAAGATGTGGCTTTAAGAGAAAATCGAGAAGAAATTAAAGCAACAACCGATGAAAAAAATAGACAAAGAAAAGAACAAATTGAATTCCATAAAGAATCTCAAAAATATGATGAAGATTTATCGGAAAAAGCTAGAAGAGCAAAGAATCAGATAGAGACCTTTTCTGATATTCAAAAGTCAATTGACTCTGGAAATGTTAAACCGGCTTCATGGACAAATATATTTAGAAACTTTGGCGAGACGGGAAATCGTTTAGCTAATGCGGTGATGAATAAAGATGAAGCTACCCTTCTTTCATCTATTCCTCAGCTTTTGGAGGGATGGAAGCAGGTTTTTGGGGTTAGACTTACAGATGCTGATTTAAGAGTTCTACAGGACAAATTGCCAGACATTGGAAAATCACCAGAAGCTAATAAGGCAATTTTAAAAGTGATGAAAAAATATGGCGAAATGTCAACTTTAAGATCTAAGATTGCCTCTGACATCAAAAAGAAAAATAAAGGAATACGACCTTTAGGTTATTCAGATCTTGTCGAAGAAAGATTTGATGAAATGACAAAGCCAGTAAAGGTCATTAATCCTAATACAGGAAACCCAATAGAAATCCCTGCATATAAAGTTAGCGATGCATTAAATGCTGGAGCTAGTTTAGCCAATGAATGATTTTGATTTTTCCTCATATGATTTTGAAGATACAACTCCGGTTAAATCAAAAAAAATCAATTCTGAAAAACCTTCTTCAAAAAAAATTGATTTTGATTTTGAGGCATATGAAGTTCCAGAGCAAAAAGAAGAAAAATCTTATTTTCAAAATATACAGGATTACGGAAAAACTATCCTAAAAGGAGGCGCTGAGGGATTATCTAGACTTGGTCAAGTTATGTCTCCTTTACAAGATATTCATGGAGCATCAGATTCGGATCAATTTGAAAAGCAAACTGAAAATTTAGATGTGCTTTTACCCACCGAAGATGAATCATTTGGTCAAAAGTCAATTAGAAGAGGTCTAAATCAGGCTCCGACAGCATTAGCATTTCCAGGATCAGCCGCGGGCGCTGGAGGAAGAGCTCTTTTAGCTGGATTTGCTGGACAGGGAGCGGAAGAATTAGGACTTCCAGAATGGGCTCAAACAGCAGCTGAATTGACCGCCTATATCGGACCTGATGTGACCCGTAAGCTTCTAGAAAAGGGAAAGAATTCCGATATAATCAAAGAAGCAAGACGTCTTGGACTTTCTGATGAACAGATTACGCCATTAATTCAATCAGAATTCAAACAGAAATGGCTATCTAAGCTCGCGCCGAAGAGAGGATCAACTCAAGCGGCATTATCAAATACAAAGAGCGGTCTTGGTAATATTTACGAATCTATCGAAACTTCTCCCATAGCTCATAAGCCAATTTCCTCTGAAGCAAGTAAAAAATTCACCGATTCTTTAGAGAAACAATTTATCAAACTTCCTCGAGAAATAAGAGACAAAGTTGAAAGAGATGCTCAAGATCTACTAGGAAGTGAAATCAATGGAAATACTCTGATTAACTTTTGGAAGGATCTAAATTCACATTATGGTCCTGGAAAAGAAAAGCTTGGAATATTGAAAGAGCCCATAAAAAATGCTATAAAATCGATCTCTCCTGAAATGGGAAAGGACTTCGATACTGTGAATGCACTTTATTCAAAGTATTCTGGGATAGCTTCAAAACTTAAACCATCCATTGCTTCAGATATAGTTTCTGGGGCAGAAGCCGTAGGTCTATTAGGATCCTTCTTTACAGGCAATTTCCCTCTTCTTTCTAGCATCGTTGGTGAAAAGGCGGCTAGAAAATTAGCTCAACAGATGCTAATTAATCCCAGATTCCAACAACTTTCCAGTAAAGGAATTTCAGCGTTAAATGAAAATAAATTCATGATAGTAAAAAAAACATCTGATGCATTGGCTAAGGAAATAGCAAAAATTGATAAAGATGCTGCTAAAAAAATACAATCAATCTCTGATGAGGATTTTAAGGATCTAATAATGAAAAATAAAGATTAGTCATCCAGAAATATCAAAAAAACAGCTCCCAACATTCCAATAAAAAAACATCCCATCATTTCTCTCCTTCATTTATTAATTAGCGTCTAGTCAGAATCGAACTGACATAAGTAGCTTGGAAGGCTACCGCTTTACCATTAAGCAATAGACGCAAGAATCTTCAGCAGGAAATATTCCGCAAACATCAAAAAACCTTAAAGCTTTAGATATGGCTATAGATGCGAAGGATGATCATCCACCAAAGGGAAAAAAATCATCTGAACCAAAATCATTACGAAAAAAACAATCATAAATCTCAACATTATTTCTCTCCTTCAACTTTTGCCAATTCTGCGGGCAATATGTTTTTCATTAGAAGGACTGTTTTTAAAACAGCTAAATCAGCTCTAACATTAGCAATGTCTTTTTCTAAGTCTGATTTTAAAACTAACATATTTTTTTCCATATAAGAAAATTTCAAATCAACATCATTGAATTTTCCATTCATCCATAACATACATAAAACAAGAGTAGTTAATACTGAAAGAGCATCGGCATGTTTCTTAAACCATTCATTCATTTTATTTCCTAATTTAAAACTTCTTCAATTGTCCAAGGGCATTCTTTAGGGAAAACCTCTTCATCAAGACCTGTTTCATTGGCCGCCCATAAAATGGCTGATTCATAAGACCTCTTAAGGATCTTGGGAAGATAATGTTTAAGACTAGGATTATCTTCCATAACATCTTGAATTTCCTTCTTACTATTTTTTATAGAAAGATCCCAAGATCGAGTATGTTTTTCAGATTGATATTTTATTTTTAGCCAATGGCAAAATAAAACTTTAAGCTGACTTTGTAATTTTGAATGTATAGGTTTTCCCAAATCCTCTATCTCCTCGATCAAATTTTCGATATCTAATTGCGAGAGTTCGCCATTTCTCAAGTGAGAAGCTTGAGTCAATGACCATTGGCAAAAGTCTTTTTCATATAATGTTGACATCATTTCTCTCCTTTATTTTTCAAACATTCACAATCTGGATCTTGAACAATTCCACCACCCATATTTACGGCCCATGCGATATAGGAATGTCCTTTACCCTTCAAACTTTGGTAATTTATCATAGCAATTCTCACAAAGACAACCGCATTCATCACTTGGATTTTCATAACATTCTTTAAAATCCGTATCTACGTAACATTCACAATTATCACATCTAATTACACTCATTTCTTATTCCGCCTTTTTGATTTGGCTTTCATCTTTAAGCATGCAGCATTCTTTAGAGTAGAAAGCGCCTTCCATTCGGTTGAGACTTGTCCTAAGTTCTTTGATATCATTATTTACTAGGGATATTGCTACATAAACTGTATCAAACCTCTTATCTATAGAATCAAACCTCTTTTCCAATACTTTATAAAATAGAATAAACATTACTCCTATTCCAAAAAACTGTAAAATATTTATGGTTTCAGCACATTTTAATAATATTTCTGGCATCACTTCTCTCCATCTAAAATTTTCTTAATCATATCCTTCAAATCAAACAAAGCAATCCTTGAAAGTTCGCTCTTAGGTATCCTGTGACAAGCTCGTTTCCCAATTCCTACCCGTACAGATTGAAGTTTTCCATTCTTAATTGAGTTACGAATGGTATTGGTATGAACTCTGATTAGTCCAGCAAATTCTTTAATAGTTAGGTATTCTTCCATCGCCCCTCCGTTAACTCAATTTAGCTAATAATACCAAAAGATGGGCATTGTTGTCAATCCTTGTTGATAACTAAAATAATTTCTTGTTGAAATTAAAATTTTAATTCACTGTGAGATTAAATCAATCCAAAGAGGTTTATATGGGTCTTGCATATGGTATAGGTGGTATGTTAAATGTTCCTCCGGGATCAATCACAGGTAATGGAGCACCTTCGTCAAGTTTTAGAGGAGTATTAGGACAATCTTATTTCGATAATTCAACATCTCCCCCTACCGAATATGTCTATAATGGTCAAACATGGGTAACAGCTGGAGCTAACCCCGCTACTACTACAACTTATGGAACAGTTCTTCTTACAGATAACAATGAGCCTGTTGCTACTAAATTCTATGCTGACAACTTAGCCATTGCAGGTGCTCCTGCATGGTCTGAAACTGTTTCTGGAATAGGTCAGTTAGCAACTACAGCAGAGGCTATTGCTGGAACAGATGACAATACTGCCATTACTCCTCTTAAACTTGCCCAAGCTATTGCATCTGGTGGGCCTGCAAGCTTTACTAATGTAACAATCTCAGGGACGTTAGATGTTGCAGGATTAACAACCTTGTCTGCAAGTGCTGTTATTGATACTGCTGGAACAGCGCTTAATTTAGCTTCTGATGCAGATACGGCTGCTGTAAATATTGGTACTGGCGCAGCAGCTAGAACAATTACAATCGGTAACGTTACAGCAGGTACCGCTGTTGCAGTTAATACAGGAACAGGAAGCTTTACTGTCACAACAACCGGAACAGGTGACATCGTGCTCAATTCTGATGACACGATGCTTTTAGATGCTGATGGGGTTTTAGAGTTAAACTCTTCTGCAGGAGTGATTGGTATTGGTAATGATGCAGATGCTCAAAATATTAATATAGGTACAGGAGCTGCTGCTAGAATTATCACTATGGGAAACAGCACAGGCGCTACACAGGTAGTGTTAAACGCTGGAACCGCTGGTATCAACATAGGAACCAACGCCATTGCTCACACGGTTACAATTGGCAACCAAACAGGCGCTTCAGCCGTAGTAGTTGATTCTGGAACCGGGCCAATAACTATTGGAACTACTATAGCCAAAACCATCACTATAGGTAACACTACTACTTCTACAGCAGTGGCAATTAATTCAGGAACTGGGGGCATTGCCTTGGCTTCTACAAGCACTGGGGATATCACACTAGCTTCTTCGGATACTCTTCTTTTAGATTCAGCTGGTGTTCTAGAGTTAAATTCTTCTGCTGGGGTTATATCGGTCGGTAACGATGCAGTTTCTCAAAATATTAATGTCGGAACAGCTGGAACAAGAGCCATTGCAATTGGTAATTCAACTGCAACTACAAGCGTTTCCCTAAATACGGGGACTGGATCTTCTCTAAACTTAGGAACGAATGCCATTGCCCATACAGTGACTATCGGTAATGTAACTGGCGCTACTGCTGTTACGGTGAATACAGGAACAGGTGGGTTTAATGTTAATACTACAGGGGCAGGAGATGTAGTCGTGAATTCAGCTGATACTGTGTTAATCGATTCAGCTGGTGTTTTAGAGTTAAATTCATCCGCGGGAGTGATCAGTATCGGTAATGATGCGGTAGCACAAAATATCAACGTGGGAACTGGTGCTGCTGCACGAGTAATAACGATTGGTAATGTTTCTGGAGCTTCTCAGGTAGTTATAAATTCTGGAACAGCTGGAGTAGCTATAAACACTACTGGAGCTGGAGACGTTGTAGTCACCTCGGCTGATACTGTATTAATCGACTCAGCTGGTGTTTTGGAATTGAATAGTTCAGCTGGTGCAATTTCCATAGGGAATGATGCTGTGGCACAAGCTATTAATATTGGAACAGGAGCTGCTGCTAGAACAATTTCTATAGGAACAGGCGCTGCGGTGGTCGAAACGATTGTTATTGGCGGAACTGGAGCCAACGTAATCACCATAGGTAATACGCAAACAGCAGGTTCTGTTGCTATTGGCGCGGCAATGACAACAGGAACGATTACTATTGGAGGAACCGGTCTTCAAACAGGAACTATTACCTTAGGAGGTGGAACTGGAGCACAAATAGTAAACGTTGCGACTGGGGGTACTGGAGTTAAAACGGTTCATATAGCTGATAGTGCGGTAGCTAACGTAGTTACTCTTGGATCGACAACAGGCGCAGCGGCCACCACAATTCAGGCTGGAACCGGTCTTATTACAATGGCTGGGAAGGTGGCTCTTAACACCTCGGCTGGCCCTCAAGTACTAGCAGGAGCCGGAGATCCAGGTGGAGTTGTAACTGCTCCTCAAGGCTCTCTATGGCTTAGAACAGACGGTAGCAGCACAAGCACTAGAGCTTACATAAATACTAATGCTGGAACAGGGTGGACACCCATTACAACCGTTGCTTAAAAATTGTTTTAGTGTTATGCCCTTGAAATTCTTAGGGCATAACATTAAAAAAGGATTTTATATGATAACAAACAAAATATTTCTTGAGCATAAGTGTGCGGATAGGGTCTATCAATTTCTTATGGATTCGGATTCTCCCTTAGGAGAGATCCGAGAAGCTCTCTTTTCTATGCAAGGGTATATTATAAATAAAATTATTGAAGAACAAAACAAGTTACAAGAAAAACAGGTAGAAGATGGCAATCAACAATAGCCAAGTAGCATTACCAGCTCCAGAACTCATAACAGCTATGACTGGATCCAATACGCTTATTGGAACTTTGCTTTTCAACCCTACCATTATCATTTTAGACAATCAGAGCACAACTAGCGTTGTGCTCTCAATAAATGATGTTCAATGGAAGACATTCACGGGCGGTGAAGCTTTAGTTTTAGATATGAGAGGAAACCATGGAATTGCGCCTAATTACACATTTCAAGTAGGGGATTCTTTTTTTGGAAACGGTGCGGCTAATGGAAGTTTTTCAATTTCCTACTTATATGCAAAAAATAGTTAGAGGTGAAATTTGAGTCAAATATATAAGCCATTAACCTCTGGGGGTCCAATACCTCCTAATATTCCTACGCAATTTAATACACAGAATGGAAATGCTGTTCCATCTGCCAATATCCTTATCGTAAATGGGTTTGACTCCATCGAAAATAATAATAATGGAATCATAACAAAAGGAGGCGTTGTTGGGACAGGAACTTCAAATGAAGTAGATGTAGTTCTAACAAACAGAATAGTTATTACAGCCTCCACGGCAAACGCTACTCCTACAACATCAAATATTTTTACTCCTTCACCATCTACAGGACTTACTTTTACTGTTGCTGTAACGGGTTATGACTCTACAGGAAATGCTATAACAGGAGGAGAGATTGTTGGCGTAGCCACATGTTCTTCTTTAGGGGTTGTTCTAGTAGTCGGCACGAATGATACTTTTGATGAGGCAAGCCCCTCTCTGATAACTGCTGATTGGAAAGTTATTACGGATGGTACTCAACTACAAATGGAATTCACAGGTGTAGCGGCAACTAATATTAGTTGGACAGCTTTATTTCAATATATACAAGCCCCTTCACCTTAAAGAGGATATATGGCAGGTTTTGAAAACGATGTAATGGTGGCCAAAAACCTCAACTTTGATGAGACAGCCGCAAAGCCTCATCTTGGAATAATCAACGCAGCCGGAAAACTTCCAATCGGAACAGGAAATAGTTTTCCAACACCTGAAATTTTAGCAGGTTCGTTGACTTCACCTGATTCAAGTATAACATTCGGATATTCGAGTCCTAACATTACCGCAACAGTAACAGGCGGATCGACTTCTGTCTTGAGATTGACAGGAAACTCAGGCGTTGCCACTCCAGTCGCAGGAAATATTAACGTTATCACGGCAAATTCTACAATCACATTCGTTGGATCTGGCTCGACGCTAACTCAGGATTTTTCTAAAACGAATATTATTTTTGGAACAAGTTTGCCTGCATTGGCAGGTGGTAGTCAAAACGTTGGAGTTGGTGCAAATGTTTTAAATTCTTTAACCACTGCATCTTCAAATTGCATTTTTGGTACAGCCTCCGGAACTGCGATTACTACATCGGGTAATAATATCGCAATAGGTGCATTTAGTTTAACTAACTTAACAACTGCAGCTGGGGGATTAGGACAAAATATCGCTATTGGCGGTGCTAGTTTAGCGGTTTTAGTAACAGGGGTAAATAATATTGGCCTCGGAGCCTCAGTAGGAAGTGCGTATACTACATCAGAATCAAATAATATTTTGTTATCAAGTGCTGGAGTAGTAGGAGAATCCAATGTAATTCGAATAGGAACTCAAGGAACAGGAGCTAAGCAGCAAAACCAATGCTATTTAGCAGGTGTAATCAATACTGTTTCAGGTCGTGTAGTCAAAATAACAAGCCCTGGTGCTTATCCTTATACAACACTGATAACCGATTATGTGATTCTTGTAGATACATCAGCAGCAAGAACGATTGTGCCTCTTGCAGCTCCAGTTACTGGGACGACTTATCGAATTAAAGACAGCGTAGGGTCTGCCGCTGCGAACAATATTACAATCACTCCTAGCGGAAAAAACATCGATGGTGTGGCTTCTTATGTAATCAATAATGCTTATGGGGCAGTCGATATCGTCTATAATGGCACCGAATGGAACAAATTTTGAGGAGAAAACATGGCTTACAATGATCTAAATGCAATTCCAGTCGGAGCTTTGCAATATTTCGCAAACTCAGCTGGGGGTGCTTATCTCTCTCAAAATTGGCTTCTATGTGACGGTTCGACATATTCTCAGGCGACATATCCCACTTTATTTACAAGACTGGGTTTGCTTGATCCAGGTGGAACGGTTTGGACATTACGAACTAGCGGAACAACAAGCACTTTACTCTCTATGACATATGGTACTGTATTTGTCGCAGGTGGAAATGGTGGTGTACTTATTACAAGTACTGACGGGATCACGTGGTCAACTCAAACCAGTGGCACTACAAGCTCGATTAATTCTTTGACATTTGGAAATTCTCTTTATGTTTATGCGGGCGTTGGAGGAGCACTTGCGACAAGTTTGGACGGTGCCACTTGGACATCCAGAACCTCAGGGGTCGCTCAAAGTATTCTTTGTTTAACTTACGGCACGGTATATGTATACGGAGTAACAAATGGAGCAATTTCAAGCTCGACGGATGCCATCACCTGGACTGCAAGGGCCACGCCCACGATACAGGCATGTACAGCATTAGCTTACGGAAATAGTGTTTATGTCATGGGATGTGGTAATGGGGGAATTCTTACAAGCACAGACGGCACAACTTGGAATACAAGAAATCCTAGTATCGGAACAGGAAGCGGAAGTCAGACGCCCTTTGCATTTGGAAATAATCTGTTTTTAGGGAGTGCTGCTGGAGGAATAATATCTACATCGACCGACGCATTGACCTGGACCGCAAGAACCTCAGGAACGACAAGTAATATTGACGCGGTTACTTACGGAACCGCTTATGTTTATGGAGGTACAGGTGGTCTTATAGCATCATCGACAGACGCTATCACCTGGACTGCTAGAACCTCCAATACTGGAAGCGCAGTAAAATCTCTAACCTTTGGCAATGCTTTACATGTATATGGAACCGCTGGCGGAGGACTTGGAACATCGACTGACGGGACTACATGGACGGCGAGGACCTCAAATACTGCATCTCAAATCAATGCGCTTGTGTATGGAACTGCCTATGTTTATGCAGGAGTGGGGGGGGTAGTAGCGTCATCTACCGACGCCATTACATGGACGGTAAGAACTTCAAATACCACGTCTATACTTCATGCCTTGACATTTGGTGGTGGTCTTCATTTATATGGCGGCGTAGGAGGAGCCTTAGCAACTAGCACGGATGGCACAACTTGGACTGCAAGAACTTCCGGAACTACTAGCATTATTTTAGCTTTAACATACGGAAATGGCATATATGTGTATGGAACTCAAGCAGGGGGTATATCTTCTAGTGCCGACGGAATTACGTGGACTACCAGAACCTCTGGAACTACTTCTTCAATCACAGGACTAACCTATCAAGGGACAACCTATTACGCAACTACAACGGCAGGTGTTTTGACCTCCACCAATGCTATAACCTGGACTATAAACCAAGGAAGCAACACCACATCTGGGATTTCTTCGTTAGTTTACGGTGCAAATTTTGTATATGGAACGAACCCAGCAGGACTCGGAACAAGTACCGACGGAAAAACCTTCACAGTAAGAACCGATCCAACCACTTCACCTATTAACGGATTAGCATATGGAAATAGCATATATGTAGGGGCCGGAAATACCGGAGCGATTATTACAAGCACTGATTCTATTACCTGGAATCTTGCCCCTGGAGCCACTACATCTACTCTATTCGCAATGGCTGTAGGAGGCACAAGATTTGCAGCAGGCGGAGTCGCAGGAGTTATAGAAACATCCAACACAAACTATGCTTATAACTCTTCTACTCAATTCGTAGTGCCAACAGATGCCAATACAAATGGTGCGATCACAACGGAATTTCCTAGCAATTTTAAACGCGGATTGTATATCAAAGCCCTATGAAAGTTTTTATTGCTACACCTGCCTTTGACGGTCGTGTCCACGTTCAATATGCAGTAGCTCTTGCAGAGACACATACATTGCTTTCAAGTCATGGAATTGGCGTCCAGATAGGTATTAACACATCTGGATCTCTTCTAGTGGCTGAAAGAAACCGCTTAAACAAGGCTTTTCTAGCCTCTGATTGCACGCATATGCTTTGCATCGACTCAGATCTTGGATGGCCGGCTGGAGCCGTTAAAGCGATGCTAGATCATGATGTTGATTTTGTCGCAGGACTTTATCCTGCAAGGGGAGAAAAAAACACTTTCCTTTTCCGTCCTGTATATCTGGAAAACAAATCAATCGATATGACAGAAAAAAATCTGCTTAAAATGAATTATATCCCTGCTGGATTCATGTTGATTAAAAGACATGTAATTGAGCGCATGACGGCACATTTTTCACATCTCTATTTTGAGCCAAAACACAAAGACTTCAAAAATGAAAATGGGCATTGCCTATTTAATACTGAAGTGGTAGACGGTGAGTTTTGGGGAGAGGACTATGTGTTTTCTCGACGTGTCAGAGAAGCAGGTTTTGAGATACTCGTCGATCCTCTTATAGAATTTGACCATGCAGGCACAAGAGGTGCATTAATTCAAGCATTAACAGACAAACCACCGGAAAGCAAAGATGGATAAGAAAATTAAAAAAATCGGAAAAGACGTTAAGAAAGACGCCAAGAAAGTCGGCAAGGAAATTAAGAGCTTAGCTAGAGAAGATCATGAAAGAGATAAGACCTGTGCGTATGGAAAGAAAATGATGGAAAAGAAGAAAAAATAGCTTTTTAGTTAGATTTTCTAACACTTTTTACTCTTATTTTGTGTTGGGAAATCTAACATTTTCAGATATCCCAAGAATGATTAATTTCCACTTTGTGGATCTTTCTTGGAAATACCATCATTATATCCCAAAAATCATTTTCATCCTTGAATTTAATTTGATTGCCTTCCTTAATCGTTGGATGGTCGTCAGTAAATACGATCCGACTAATGTTACCTTTCTTAACAAAAACTTGTTGCATTAGCATGATTTTCTCCTTTTGGATGTTGGGAAACCTAACATTTCCGCTTTTGGATGCATCTTAGACTTAATAACATCAAGTTCATCTTGTTGTTTGTTGAATTTATTTTCAAATTCTTCTCTGAGAGCGTTAAGTCTATAAAAAACACCCCTGCGTACATTTGCAAGCTCTTTTTTAACCAAATCAAGTTCACGCTTTGTTAGTGATAATTCATCATTGGATTCAAAAAGTTCTAATTGTATTGCATACGCCATTCTATCACCCGTTTGGTGATACATTCTAAAGAAGAGAAAAATTGATTGCTAGCAAAATAATTTTTTGTTTATGAGGGGCAATAACCAAGGGGGAAATATGAAAGAAACTCGCAAGCAAAAAGAAAAGATTAAAAAAGTCATGAAGGAAGGGAAAGAGGGCAAATTACACTCTGGTAGTAAAGAAGGCCCGATAGTCACAAATCCCAAGCAAAAAATTGCCATCGCAATGAGTGAGGCTGGCGTCAGCAAAAAGAAAAAATGACAGTTATACAAGGCGATTGTCTTGAAGTCATGAGGTCGATGGAAGATAATTCCATTGATTTCGTTGTTACCGATCCTCCTTATGGCCTTCATTTTATGGGAAAAGATTGGGATGGTCGCATTCCAGGAATTGAAATATGGGCAGAGGCTTTGAGAGTTTGTAAACCTGGAGCCATGCTTGCAGCCTTTGGAGGAAGTAGAACTCATCATCATCTTATGTGTGCAATTGAAGGAGGCGGATGGGAAATTAGAGATTGTATGATGTGGATTTATGGGTCAGGATTTCCTAAAAATCATGATATAGGAAAATCAATAGATAAAGACAATGGAAAAAAAAGAAATGTAATTAAATTTTGTAAATGTTTTGATGAATTGTGCAAAATAAATAATTTTACAAACTTACAAATTGATGAATACTTAGGTCTATCTTCTAAAGGCGCAACTTCTTCGCATTACAGATCATGGCAAAATGAACAACCAAGATTTCCAACGAAAGAGTTGTATTACAAATTAAAAAAAATAATTCCTATTCCAAATGAATTTGATGAAATAATTGAAGAGGCAGAAAGAGAGATTATTGATATAGAAATGAGAAATCATTCGCCAAGTGGTATTGTCTCTTGCGGAAGAAAAAATTATTTAAAAGAAAGAAAAATAACTTCTCCCTCACTAGAGTTAGCTAAAGTTTTTTCTGGATATGGAACAGCCTTAAAACCAGCCTATGAACCTATAATTTTAGCAATGAAACCATGCGATGGTACTTTTGCTCAGAATGCGGAGAAATGGGGACTAGCAGGGATTAATATTGATGAGAGTAGGATTCAAACAAATGAAGATTTAACTCGTGAATGCTTAGGTCATGCAAGTAGTGTCAATGAGGGTTATAAAAGGCCTTATCATGAAAATGCAGAAAAAAAGATCTATGGAAGCACAAATGGCCGATGGCCCGCAAATCTAATACTGGATGAAGAAAGTTCTGAACAATTAGGTGAAAAATCCCGCTTTTTCTATTGCGCAAAGGCTTCTACTAAAGAACGAGGCGTTGATAACAAACATCCAACAGTCAAACCCATTTCCCTTATGCGCTATATAATCAAGCTTTTAGCCCCTCCAAACGATCCATTATTGCTTGATCCCTTCTGTGGTTCAGGCAGCACGTTAATCGCTGCAAAAGAATTAGGAATCCGTTCAATAGGCATTGAACTTAATCCCGAATATTGCGAGATTGCAAAAAAAAGGATTGCAATATGAAAGCCGTTATTTATGCATCATTATTTGTTACTGGATTTATGCTTTTCATCGGCATGACCCTCTATGCTTGTACGGTGAATATTGTTCAAACAAGAACTCAAGGAAGCGCAAAAGAAGTAGGCGATCTAACATCGAAAGATATAGCCGATATTAACGCTAAGTTAATGCTTCCTTAAAATGTTCCCCTAGTATTACCTAGGGGATATTTTCAAACCGTTAATTTATTGATCACTTCTTCAAGCTCTCCAAGTACTCTTGAGATCACTTCATCTTTCTTTTCGCCTTTGTATATCCGCAAAGAAACAAAGATACGCGTCAGGGATGATACCCCCTGACCTAGCTTAAAACCTATTGAAATAGCATTATGTTCCTGATTCATTGGCAACCCTCTTACTTTTCCAGACGTTGAAGTATTGCAGAAACTCTTTATCATCCTTAAATCTCTCCATAGTCTCATCAGCGGTCTTATTTCTACGTTCCGCGTAAGCAAAAAGATATTCTATAATCAAAGGCTGATCGGCTTCATCGAAAAATTGAGCGTAAGATTCGAAATCCTTCTTCATCTTTTCTTTTTGTTCTTCTAAAACCTTTGGATCAATTTCAATGATTTGCGCTTGCTCTTCTTTTATTTCATCAGGCTTTTTTGCTTGGGCCATTTCATCATCGGAATAAACACCAGACATTTCAGCAGGAAAAGCTCTACGCAATGCAAGACATTCTGCGCATTTGGCTAGCATTAGATGAGGCATCTTGTTCCAGAATGTATTTTTACCGTTGTATTCATCATTGAATGCAGTTGCGGAAATGTCATGCCATGTGCCGTCAGACGTCATTTTCTTTACTGTAGCAGTTGCGGAAATCAGTTTGCCATTTGAGTCATAAACATAAGTCGGCTCTTTACCTGGCGAATATTTATTCGTTCTTTCAGCTATCAATCTAAATCCGTCAATAGAGGTTTGTATAGTTCTTTGTCCACCTCTAGGAATAGAGTAGATCTGCTTCATAAATGGGTCTAAGCCAGTTTTTATACAGACATGTATAAATAGCTGAAACTCATTGTCTGTAGCTCCTTTGCATACAGTATCTTTTAAAAGCTTGAGTTTTTCTGGTGGAAACTCGCATAATGACAATTGTGTAAGTTCATTATTCATGGTATTTTCCTTTAATATAGGTTATGGGCCCACTCATTCATGTGAGTGGGTTTTTTACAAATAGTCCAGGTCATTTTCTTGGTTTTCTTCTTTAAAGAAATATCGGTAGCACTCAAGGATTTTACGAAACATGTCCATGTCCTCGAGGTAGTTAAATACTTTTGGGGCTTTACCCGTTTTATCGAGTTTGACAAATTCAATCCTCGATATATTGTAGCCGTTTTTTTTGCACATGCACGAATATGCAGATGCTTGCATCGCCCACGTTTTGCTCTCTCTTGCAGGTGTCTTGTAATCCACAAGAACAAGATCATCACCATCTTGATAAATGGCATCTACAAGTCCTGTAATCATCAATTCAGTCTCGTAGAATCTCTTGGGAGTTGGTAAGAAATCCTTACCAACTGCCCACTTTTCATAAGATTCTAGATATCCAAAAACATGATCAGGCGTTTCCTCTTCAGGAAATCCTTGTTCTATGCCTTCAATGATTTCATGAACCAACTTTCCCCTATCAGCTGCATTTTGCAAAATCAAAGGATCTATTTTTGATAGACCCGAAAAAGGAGACAGAATATCCGTCACCCTCAAGTAGCCTGGTTTAATAGCATTCTGCATACATTTTCTCTTCAAGTTTCTCTTGGAACATTATTTGATTCATCATCTCTTCGTCGTCGAGTAAAGCCGCAATATGCTTGTCATTTAAGCAAAGTCGGTCTACTATCTTTTCGGACTCACTTAAGTTGTTGTTGTATCCGAATGCTGTTGTTACTGCAACTTGTTCGGCGTAGCTGGGATGAGCGACAATGTAAAACCGCTTTACAGCTTCAGTTTTATGTCGGCTCATCTCATCTTCGACAAACTGCTGTTTAGCATATCTTTTAGATTCTTCCATCAAATATTCATTGACCATTTGTTCTGGTGTTAAAAAAGCCATTAGGCACCTCCACATTTTTTTTCTTCCATTAAGCAATCAAACAAATCTTCTAGATCCATTTCGTCTAGTTCTTCTCTTTCCCAATCTTCATATTCTTTGTCTAAATCCATTACGCACCTCCTACTAATGCAGTAAAAAAATAAAATGCAATCATGCAAAATATCCCTCCTGTTACCTCTAAAACGCCACTCACATCTTCACTCATAAAAATCTCCTTGACGACAACTCGGTTTATGCGTTATCGTTATATCCATAATATATAACAATGTTGCATTTAACGCAACGAAAATATTCGTGGGGTATAAAAATATGTATCTTGAAGAGTGGATGAAAGAAAATAGATGGAATGCGGCTACATTATCCAAAGAGTTAGGTGTGGCTCGTCTTACGATTAGAGATGCAATGAAAAGGAAACGAGATTTATCTGCTCGTGTTGCATTAAAAATTCAACGTTTTTCAGGGGGAAAAGTTAAGATCCAGGACTTAATCCCTCCAGAAGAATCCAGTTAAGATGAGAGATTTTTTTAGAAATTAGTGGGATTTTATTTTTGATTTTCTTAAAGTGAAGCCTCCCCGCCGTGGGGAGACTTCATTTAATTGTGAAGGAATACAATAGAAACTAACCCAAATAAGGGTCCTTAACATAAACATCAGCTGAGAATACTTTTTGCGGAGATTCTTCAGCCAGAAAAATAAGAAAGACTTATGCCTTACACTATAAGATTTCTCCTTATTTTTCTGCAACAAAAAAGGCAGAAAATTAATGTCAAAAAATATTTCACCATCTGAACTATACGCAGAACAATTCCAAAATACGGAAGCTAGATATTTTACGCAGATCCCAAACATCATTGACCATTTAACATATACCATTGTTATAAAAGGAAAAAAAACAACAAAAAGGCTTTCAGTATACGCTAAGGAGCTTTATAGGATCATACGTATGATTGCAAACGATGATGGTAAATGCTGGAATTCATCCCAAGTTCTCGCTGAAAAAATTGGATGCTCAAAAAGCAAGGTGTCTGAAGCCACTCAGGAACTATTGATGCCAATGGATCAATTGGAAGGAAAACCTCTCATAATCATTACGGAAAGAAAGATGAAAAAAACATTAGATAACGGGCATATCTATGGTGTTAAATATTATACAAGAACAATCCTGGATATTTGGAGATATAATAATGCTTTTATGTCCACCTTAAAATATCAAAAAAAATATGGCAAACAAGAATCTGTTGACGAATCTGTTCATGAAGACACCAGTTGTTCGCATGGCGATCAGGTGGATACCAGTTGTTCGCATGGCGATCAGGTGATCCAGGGCAGTCGTTCGCTGAGCGAACGTAATAACAACCCATGTTCTAAGAACCCATTGTTTAAGAAACAACAACCCACGGCTGACGCCGCTCCTGTTTGTCTTTTAAAGAAAAAAGGAAAATTGTCTTGGTCTCCTGATAAACAAAGATCTTATGACTGGATGTTAAAGGAGAAGTGTAGTGAAAAAGCCGCTTTTGATATTGCCTCAAAGTTTACGAGTGAGGACATAAGATTAGCTTGCGAATATGTGCTTAAGCAAGAAAAGATAAACAAATCTAGCGGTAAAAAAATTCATAATCGTTGGGGTTATTTTAGGGAAACATTGAATAGGAGATATTGGGAAAATGAGTAAATCAAAAAGTTGTGATAAGTGTGGTTATTTGGGCGATGATAAATACGACGATTTTTTTGAGTATCAAAAAGATGGTGAAAAAATCACTACTTGTTATTTTTGCATAGAAATGACAGCCACATGCGAGAAAAATATAAAAAAAAATGAAGCAGTTACATACCAAATGCTTTGTCAAGGAATGTATTGGCTTTTAAACAATATTAGAGATATCAAAAACAGCGATTAAAAGCCCCAGGATCGATTAAATTGACTTGATTGGACTCAAATAGGCTAAAAAAACATAACGCGTTAAAAACGAGGAAACCCTAAATGATCGAGATATTCAACTTCAAAGAAGTCAACAGCGGAATGATTGCGGCCAATTTTTCCATTCGACTAGAAAAATGGGGGAATTTTTGCATTTACAACCTAGTTTTTTTTAAGAACAGAGATAACAATACCAAATGGATTGCGGTGCCATGTCAAAAAACACAAAAAGAAGACAGAATGAAATATTTCCCCTGCTGTGGGTATGAAGATCTGAAAATGAACGAACAATTTAAAAAGTCAATTCTGGATGCTCTTGAAGATTATATTCTAAGGACAAAAGGCTCGTAAATATGCTCCTTATCTCTTTTACTCTTCCTATCAAAGTTGTGAGTGAGGCTAACACCTTCGAGCATTGGACGAAAGGGCATAAGAGACATAAGAATCAGAAAAGAATTGTTGCCTACATGATGTCAAATTTATCGCTTTACAGGGATATGCCACTGACGATAAAATTGATTAGAATTTCTCCTAGGAAATTGGACTCTGACGATAATTTACCTATGGCCTTCAAATGGGTAAAAGATGCAATTGCAGATATTCTCATTCCCGGGAAAAGGGCTGGAAGGGCAGACGATAGCTCCCTTTTCAAATGGGAATTTGACCAAGAAAAGGGAGAAGTAAAAGAAAATAAAATCAGAGTGGAGGTCTACGATGAAAAATGAAGTCCATCCTCAAATGATAGAGTTTTTAGAACGATTATTTCCTGATAGGCCAGGGAAAGAAACATACGAGCACATTTCTAAGCATGGGAAAAACGTTTTAAAAGAAATTGAATCTTTGGAAGAAAAAAAAGAGCGTTGATTATTCACCAACGCCCAGTATTCACCATAGCTAAACTAAAAGGAGGTCGGCCTCACATTATGAAAACAAAATATTTAAGTCAAAGGTGTTTTAAATTACGCACATGATTTGTAAATGGCAAGTGAAAAACCCTCTCACAATTGAGGAGAGAAGAAAGATTAAAGAGGCAATCGACATGGATATGTCTTATGGTCAAATGGGTGAATTCGTGGGCCGTCCAAAAAGCACAGTTTTGAGAGAAGCAAGAAGAATCGGGAAGCCTCGTGATTATGACCCAGAAAAGGCACAGAAAGACTTTGAAAAAAAACAAATGGAAAAACGCAAGAAAAAGGCAATGTGATGGAGTGGAATAGCGTTAGGAATGGATTACCTAAGATTAATGGGAGTCAATTTAACGAAGATGTTTTAGTCGCTGAATTTGATGAAGAAGAAGAGGCTTGGAGTTATTTTGTAGCTTCTTGCCATCGTGAGCATGATTTATGGGTAAACCCTCTTATTTCTAACGAGGATTCCGCTTGCGTAATAACAAGAGAGATAAAAGACGAGCATTTATGGGCATTTATTGATGGACCGGAATTGGAAAAAAGCTGATGGAAATGACAAAGCCAATGAAAAAAAAATTTAATGAAATCAAGAAGAAATTCGGTCGTGTATCTGCTCCTTGGATTCAATACAAATACCATGTAAGCTTTAAGGAAGCTGAGATGATATTGAGGAAGTATGAGCGAGGAGGTGAATGATGGATTGGATTAGCGTTAAGGAAATGTTGCCGGAAAAAGTTACTAAGGTTCTTGTTTATTATCATGATGAATATATGGATGTCATGGAATATTGGTATGATAATGACGACGGAAAACCTGAATTTTATGGTCCCCCTTCTCCTCCAATTGACTGTGTTACACACTGGATGCCATTACCGAAACCGCCTAAGGATGAATAATGGAATGTTCACATTTTGAGATCAAGAATAGAGACTTTTGGGTATGTCCTAAATGTGAATGCACATATATCAAAAAAGACCTGTTTAAGAGAGTCGATAAATTGCACAAGTCTGGAGAAAAGTATTCTTTTCGGGTGAATACTCTACAAGATATTGAACAGATTGGGCAAGTAAACTTAAGGATAAATAAGGGGAAATGATGTGCGGTGAATTCGATTGGCCAACAGCTTTTTGTTATGTAGGATGTAGGTTCGATTCCTACAATCTCCAAAAATAGAAAATTAAAGGAACGTGAAAGATGGATTTCGCTTTAGGACTCATAGTTGGGTTATTGATAAATATTCTGTGGGTTGGTTGGAAGATTTACTTTAAAATTGAATAATGTGCGGTGAATGCAACTGGCCGATGAATCCAATACCCCCTATACAACAACCTGTGTATATTCCTATTCCTGAAACTCCAGTATATGATTGCCCTAAGCAAGAAAAAGAAGATAGCAATAGGTGATTGATGGAGTGGATCAGCGTCAAAGATAGATTACCAGAAAAAGAAGGAAAATATTGGGTAGCCATTGAAATAAATGGAAGATTGAAATCCGACTATTGTCTTTGGCAGGAAAATTCTAGAGTATATCAAGGCAATAAATTTGGTTGGAGATCAAGAGAAATAGTGAAGAGATGCAATATTAGATTTTGGATGGAAATACCAAAACCCCCAATAGATTGGGTCCCATCACCTGAAGTTGGAAAGAAACTGTATAATAGACGTATAAAACTTAGTTGAAAAATGTTCATAACTCGTACGTGTTTTGTTCAAACTTCAAACAGTGGCCCACAGGCAATTGTACGACAATATCGTACACCTGGAAAAAAACATAGTTACCATTATCAGACGTTGAATTAGAGAACTCATCAAAAGAGATACTAAATTGGATTTTATGACAAGAGAAGATTACAGAAAGGAACCTAACAGCACACTTCAAAACTATAAGAATTTTCATTATTGTAAAATTCCTGAAAAATCGCACTTATATGGACCTGCTATTGATGATTGCCAAGAAGATGAAGACGGCTATTTATTTGTGTCGAATGGTGAATATGGATCCCAGGTTAATTTTTGTCCAATGTGCGGTTATAAATCGAAAAAAGGAATTTAGGTCAAGATGAATGATGAAATGATTTATAGGCCTATTGAATATGGGGCGCCTTCAGCTAAAGATGCAACTTTAGGGGTAAAATTTTGTCAAGACACGATACTTCTGAAATCTTTTCTAGATCAACAAAAAATTAAATACAAAATTGAGGATCTCGAAGAAACTTATTATGGATTGGGGTTAAGAATAAAAAAGGAATCAGTTCAAGATGAAGAAGACTAGAGAAGAAAATCTACAGTTGGCAAAAATTGCTTACAAAGAGATTATTTCTGCAATTGAAAATGCCGAGAAAAAATATGGTGCTCATATGGCGCATTACCCCGATAATCTTATGGTTGAGAACCATGTTTTTTTTACATACGAATTGGAAGAAGAAAAAAGGAGTGAATAAAATGAACTCAAAAACAATTCTTGAAATTATAAACGAAATAACGATGATTCATAACCTAATTGGCGAAGGAAAGATGTTTCTTGCTGGTGCGAATATGGTATCTTTGCAAAATCGTTTGGTAATCTTAATGGAAGAGGCTGAAAGAAAAGAAAACGACGGGCATAGATGCTAATGACACCACACGAACTTCAATGTTATAAAACTCTAATACAAATTCAATCTCTATGCGATTCTTCTTATACAACGGATTCTCCTGTAAGCTTTGAATATATTTGGCAAGTTTGTCAGGATCAACTTAATCAGCTGAAAATATCCATTGGGGAAAGAGTGATTGAAGATGAAAATATTGAGTGAAGCTTTTAAAGAATATCAATTAAAGAAATGAGTTTACTTTTCCATAAACATGACAGGAATGGCGAGGCATTTGTCGCACTTGATTTGTAAGATTCCTAGCTTTCTAAAATCAAAGTTTTCAGGTGGATTATATTTCTTCTTGTAGCATTCAATGCATAGCCATCGATTCTTTAAGAGCTTCCTCTTCTCGCCGTTGGTGTCTTCCGTCATAAATTATCAATAAATTCTATTGGACTTCTTGTTCAATGATAAAAAGTCTTGCGTTTGAAGTGCCAGAAAGTTTTTTTTTAAAAATGTTTATAGCTTCTTGTGCTTTTTCGAAAGATGAATAAACCCCCATCATTTCCCTCATTGTGTGTGACACTAAGAAAATAACATATACATTCATTTAAATTTTTTCTATTTCCATCTTTATTTTTCCTTGGCTAATCATCTCAAGTTTTTTCATCTTATAGGTGTAATCAAAATACATTCCCATTGTGCAAATTAAAGTCAACACTAAAATAAATAAAATGAAATAAAAAGGAATATATTTTAATGGATTGTTCATTATTTATCTTCCTCATGTTTAGCCAATTCTGAGGGCAATATATTTTTCATCAATAGGACAGTTTTGATCACTGTGATCTGTTCATGCATCTCATAGAACTTCTTGTCTATATCGCTAAACTTTCCATTCATCCAAAGTAATGAAGCACCAAAGGCTCCAAGAATTATGACTGTATCTACGTGTTTTTTGAACCATTCCATTTTTCGTTTCCTATAAATTTTGTCTAAATTATACCCAAAACAATCCCAAAATTCAACCTTTTCCTTCTCTTTTTTCTATAAATAAAATACTTTAAGATCAACATGTAGGAGAACTTATGCTTTCAGAAATAACCGTGGTTGTAAAAAATGAAGAAAAACGTCAAACTACTAAACATTTAGTTTACGACATTTACACCGTGCATGAAGAAGATCCAATAATCAAAGGATTCATTGAACAAGCTTTAAAGCAATTCAATGATGAACCTGATGATATAAGAATTAAAATCTCAATGGAGGTAAAATAATGGTTTCTGGACGTTTAAGAGAGCACGACAGAGAACAAATTGCAAAAGATCTTATAATTTGGGCCCAACAAGACGACAGCATAAATTTAAATGGGTTTTGTGCAACTAAATTAATTGCTCCAACTAAACTTTCCGATTGGTCAAAAGAAGATGCATTTTTTCGTGAAGCGTTTGAAATAGCTAAGGCGTTTTTAGGAGAGAGAAGAGAGAGACTTTTAACTAATGACATGCTCCACGTTAAAGCCTACGATCTAAATGCGGCTGTATATGATAGATTCTTGAAAGAAGAAAGAATGGAAACTGCTAAATTTGAATATCTCTTAAAATTCGTTCAGGAAGAAAATCACAATCCAGAAGTATTAGAAAAGTACAACGAATTGATGTCTTTAATGAAAAAGAATCAAGACTTTAAAATTGAAGAAAGCAAAAGTAAAGCTGAAGTAAAATCATAGCCCGTTATGGGAGCTTGAAGAGCATTTGTGGGAAGATTCTCATAATTCTTTATCATTTCATCGAGCATTTTTATTTTATCTTCCCGAGTTAAAGTCTCATTGTAAAACGGCTTTACATCTTCTCCTTTCACAGTAACAATGATCTCATTTCCCTGATCATCCACGCGTAAAAAGTTATTCCAATCTAGAGCTGCACATTCCATCTTTAATCCTCCCGAAACTGATATATTACCGCATTTGCATTCAACATAATCAGTATCATGAAAACTTTCGATGATGGATTGGCAAAGTTTGCATTTAGCTCTATTTTTCATAATCCTTCTTTGATAATTTTATCTATATCGATCAACTTTCCCTCATATGCAATCAATTCGTTTCCTTCATTCCATATCATAAGCAATTCAATAAGCTTTCGACGTATTCCTTCATATGACTTTTTTGTTGTTTTTCTTATAGACACTGAAGGAGATTTTGGCTTCATTTTGCAAAACCAATTTGTACAATGAATATGCCAAGACCATGTTCCATTAGTATTTCCCATTCCTTCTAATGGCAACCACATGTCTGGAGTTTGTTTGCACCAAGGACAAGGTTTTAGTGGAACTAGAAATTCATCATCAGACATATTCGTAAAGTATGGCAGATCTTCTTGCTCCAAAGCAAATACAATTTATCAACGAAAGCACAAGGCATTGGAATCTTGCTCATGGCTCCGTGCGTTCAGGTAAGACTGTAGGAACTCTTTTCCGTTTTATGCAAGCAGCAAACGACTGCCCAGACAGCCAAATATTCATGGTGGGACATAGCTCAGAAACGATATATCAAAATGCTATACGCCTATTGCTTGAATCCTCTCAATTCGATGTATTTAGACCATTCTGTACATGGTACGCAGGTAAAAGACAGCTGAAGTTTCGGGATAAAACTATATCAACATTAGGAGCGAAAGATGAAGGGGCTATTGGGCAATTTCAAGGGAAAACGATGTCTTTAGTTTACTGCGATGAAATGACATTATATCCTGAGTCCATTGTGGATATGATCGACACTCGTTTGAGCAATCCTCATAGCATGGGTTTTGCAAGCATGAACCCTTCGCATCCAGGACATAAGATCAAGAAGTGGATAGACATGGCAGAGGATGGAGATGATAATTACTATAGTCTACAATTCACCCTCGATGACAATCCATTTGTCGATGAGCCATATAAACAAAGGATTAAGAACAGTCTTTCGGGTCTTTTTTACAAGAGAAATTACCTAGGTCTATGGTGTTTAGCTGAAGGTGCTATCTTCGATTTCTTTGATAGATCTATTCATGTTGTTCCCAAGCCACCAAGATCAGCTGAGTATTGGATCGCTGGTATTGATTTCGGAACTAGCAATGCCTTTGCTTGTGTGCTAATTGGTGTGTCCACAGGGCAATATACACAGACAGGGAAATGTTTGTGGGTTGAAAAAGAATATTATTGGAACAGCAAGCAAACTGGTAGACAAAAGACTAACAGCGAATATGCAAGAGATGTTGAGGAATTCTTAGAGCCTTATGCAGTTAAAGGGATCTACATTGATCCTAGTGCTGCTGCAATGAAACTAGAACTTCAGCGGAAAGGCCTGCATGTGATTCCAGCTGATAACGACGTGACAAATGGCATTCAAGTTATGACGAGCGAGATGGCTAAAGGAAACTTGTTTGTAATGAAAGAATGCATTAATCTAATCAGGGAAATTGAGGGTTATGTTTGGGATACAAAGAAAAGCCAACAAGGCGAAGATGCTCCTGTTAAGAGTGGAGACCATGCTGTTGATGCTTTACGCTATTGTTTAAATTCTCATAAAGTTAACGTATATAATCCTTATGCGCACAATCCTAATCAGTATTCAAGGGATAGATTTTCAAGATGATACTTTATTGATCTAATTAAATAATTCCTTTACAGTCTCGAATAGCTATGAAATCGGCTATTGGAGGCATCTATTACTTTCTACAATGCACCCTGGAATAACAATCTTGAACCCAATCAAGGAAATGTTAGACAATGGATGGATAATCTTTACACAAGATTTCAGCCAATAGAACAATCAAGATGGAATCAAGCCAATATTGATACACTCTTTTACGCTGGAGAGCAATCGTTCGTCAATCGTCATTTCAACTTCAACAACACTTCATCATTTAATAAATATTATTTCAATCTAGTCCAGCAACCCATCAATATGGTGACAGGGTATGAAAGACAGCATCGCAAGAATTTTAATTACATTCCTTGTGAGGGCGCCGATCCTCATACAACTGACCAATATAATCGTTTAATCACCCATATTGCTAACGCAGGATCAATTCATGAACAAAAGTCTAAAGCTAAAGAACTTGCTGCGATATCTGGCATGGTACTTGCGCAACCTTATCTTGATTATACTGGGGAAGATCAAGCGCAAGGGGAATTAAAACTTAAAATCTGGGAATATAACTCTTTCCTAGTAGATCCATACTTTAGAAATCCCGATATGTCTGACGCTCAGTTTGTCTGGTGCCAAGAATATATTTCAAAACATGAAGCAGAATCAAGATTCCCTGGAAAAGTAAATGCTATCAGCCCAATGTCTGGAAGCCCACAACGCTATGGTTCGTTTTATTTTCTTCCCGAAAATTACAACATGGCACGTAATGATTTAATGGTTTTGTCCTATATTTGGTACAGATGGAAACGAAAGAAAAAACGCCTCTATAGCCGCAAGCGCAATCAATTCTTTGATTATGCTGGTGGTGATGGTCAACTCGAGGCAATCCTATATAACATCCCTGATATGGAGCCTGTAACAGTTGAAGTGCCATGTTGGAAACTGGCAACGGTTCTAAATGATCAATTGATGTTTCAAGGTGATAATCCACTTGGATTTGATTCTTGTCCTTTTGTTCCTTATTTTTGGAATTATGACCCTCACATTAACTATTTTGACTTGCGTGTAAGGTCACTCGTATACCCAATGAGGTCGCCCCAGTTCTTAGCAAACCATAAGATCATCAACAACAACGATATCGCAGTAGCAACGATTAATGCTGGATGGAAACGAAAGATTGGAGCTGTTGCAAATGAAGACAATCTCAAGAAAGCAGGCCAAGGATGGGATGTCATCATCAATGAAGGATATGAACTCACTGATTGCGAGAAGATTATACCTAGCGCTGTTCCTGAATCTGATCTTGCTCTTGCTCAACAAATGATTGACCTGATCTACAATACCTCAGGAATTAACTTGGAGAATTGGTCAGGTCAAGATGATAAGCAAATAAGCAGTCTCACAATGCTTATGAAGCAAGCAGCCAATCTAATGGTATTCCAAAAATACTTTGATCAATGGGATTTCTCAGATAGACTGCTTGGCGATAAGATTTTACAGATTCCTTTAAATAATTGGAATGCTGAAAAAGTTGCCTTGTATATTGGTGAAGAGCCTTCTCCTCATTTCTATTCAAAAGTTTTCTCGAAATATCAAGTACTTGTTGAAGAATCAGACTTGACACCTACTCAACAAAACCTACAAGCTCAACAGATGTTTGAGGTTAACGAGCGGTTTCAAAGAGAAGTCTTTACTCCTTCACAGATCATTCCTAAGCTCAATATTGCAGGAAAAGCAGAGATTATTCAAATATTGCAGCAACAAGAACAACAGCAAGCGGCAATGCAAAATGAAGTACAGAATACTCAACATGCATTTGAGCATGCGAAATTGCAAGAACTTATGTCTAAAGCTGCTGCGAATTTGGCCACGGCAAGAGAGAGACATGGCAGAGCGGAAGCGGATATTGGCCTATTTGAAGAGCGTTTATCCGAGATTACTCATAACCGTGCTATGGCCACAAAAGCCAAAATGGAGGCTCTGGAGAAAATGGTGGACGTCATCGCGAAATACGGTGAAGTAGAAACTATGCTAAAAATGAATGAAATAGATAGCTTTGACTACAAACAAGAACAAAGTGAAGACAGAGAAAAGATTGATGCAAAACAAACAGCCCTTTCAAACGAATTCCTTAGACAAATAATGGGAAATCAAAATAATGGGGTTAAACAACAAGAGCCACAAATGGCTCAAATGGGGTAAATATGGCAGATAGTCAAAAAATGGGATCTGGAGTGATTTCTGGTGGTCAAAGAATAGACGACCATTCATTTTGGGCAGGAAAAGGAGCAAATGGCTCTGTATTTCCAATGGGTGCAAAAACTAAGAATGAATCTTCAGCAGAAGGCGCTGGAAGCGTGCCAAGATATGAAGATACCACTGAACGTATTAGAGCCGCTCAAGTAGAAGGCACTAAGAAGATCAAGGGCCATCAAGGTAAATTGCCTCAATATAGAAATTAATTTTTTGGTCTAAGCAGAAGTATATACGATGCACCTGCCTAAGTAGGGGATTAGAAGGTTCGAGTCCTTCAGGCCAATTTTAAAAGGAATCAAATGAAAAAGCCATCAAGCCAACGAATAAATTCTAAATCAGGTTTTGCTGATCCTGATCGCATTAAATCTCAAAGACCAGAAGATAAGCCAAAAGACGGGAAGAACTCCCCTTGGGATTTTCGTTGTCCACAATATGATCAACGCTCTAGCAATTTCGTTAATGCGGGAACCCACTACGGGGTTGGAATTAATCAGCCTGTAGGTCATTTTGGTAATCCTAAGCAAAAGGTTGATGTATTGCCTTTTGGAAGACCAACAACGATGAGAGTAGACGAAGTAGGATGAAAAAGCTTCGTCATACTAAAGAGTGGCATACATCCAATTCCAAAATAGGAATGGGAGATTATTATGGCTCAGGAATTAAACAGAAGCAAGGGCGTATTAGAGATGACTACATGGGAGCCACTTCTATGACCCCGAAAGCTCTGAAGAAACCGCCGAAATCACTCGCTTAGACCTAATCTCTTGAAGTTTTTCATCCACAATTGCTTTCAAAATCAATCTTGCTCTTTCTTCTGGAAGATCATCAGGATGAGATTTTTCTAATTCTTTTCTGTTATGCTTAAATTGATTAATGGACCATGCTACTTCATTGCTTTCTGTAACTTTTCCCATGTCATATTGTGGCCACATTTCGCGGGGAGGGATTAACCAGATCACCTCAATTGTATCCGTCTTGGAAATGGCTCTGAAAAGATAAGAATTCGTTTGTGCTTCTGGTATAGATAGCCTTGGATCCCAATACATTACCTTAGTAACACCATCATCAGCTGTTCTAGGATGTGCAAATAGATATACGTATGGACTTTTTTCTTGTATTGCAAGACTCAAAGGATTGTCTTTTAAACATTGTTCTGCCCCTAAGAATATATTTTGGCTTTGATCTTTAACAAAATGTTGCAAACGGTCATGGGTTTCTAATCTATTTAATTTCATTAGCTGGCCTTTTTTCCCAAAAATTTATGCAGTTTCTATAATGTTCCCTTTCCTTCTTGTCAAATTTGATGTTCATAGAACGAAAGTTGTGTGTTCTGTAATATTTAGCATCTCTTTTATCCCATTCGATTAGAAAAGCTTTTGCTTGATCTAATATTTCTTTATTCCAGTCTAAATCCATCATATATTGAACGGGAGTTTCAATTTTTTCATTCATATATTGCCTGTAAATTTCAATTTATGTTTAATGCGATCAATCCAACCGCCGAGGAGCGTTAACCCCAAAGGATAATATGTCAGCAACAACTCAAGAAAATCAAGAACAAGTTTCACAGCCAAGCAATAAAGAGCTTAACTTTCGAGCGTTAGAACAGAAATACCAGCAACAATTAGCCGCAGAAAGAGCAGAAAAAGAACGGTTAGCACTCGAGCTTCAACAGCGCCAACAACCACAAAATGACGATGAAGAAGATGCCGAGCCTTATATTGATCATAAGAGACTACGTAAAGAGCAAGCTAAATTTGGCCAGCAAATGAAGCAAGAGACGCAATCTGAGATACAAAAGGCTGTAAATACAGCATTAAAGGAAGAAAGAAAACAGAACTGGATGAAGAGCAATCCTGATTTTTACGATGTAATGCAACACGCAGAGAAATTTGCTCAAATGGACCCCGAACTTGCAGAATCAATTTTAGAGATGCCAGAAGGATTTGAACGACAGAAGCTTGTATATAAAAATATTAAAGCTTTAGGAATCCATAAACCAGCTATGAAAGAGCCTTCGATTCAAGAAAAAGTTGATGCAAATAGAAGAAGCCCCTATTACCAGCCATCCGGTGTTTCTACCGCTCCCTATTCTCAAGTAGGAGATTTTAGCAATACAGGTCAAAAACAGGCGTATGAAAAAATGCAACAACTAAAGAGCCAACTTAGAATATAAATGAAAAACTCCAGAAGAAGGATTCGAACCTACGACCAATGCATTAACAGTGCACTGCTCTACCGCTGAGCTATTCTGGAATAAAAAAACTTTACAATAAAAGTAATAATTGTAATATCAGGATTATCGCCAGTCAAGCGTTATTGACACTTCGCGTTAGAGGATTTCGCATCCCTCGACAGATATGAAAGAGAACGGACGTAGTACGCATCGTCCACGGATCACATATCATTCAGCCGGTTACAACTTGTAACTGACTCAAACATTTCAACCAATAGGTTGTTATGTCTATTACGACTACTGGCAATTTAGGTCCAATGATTCTCCAGTCGCTTGCGCCTGCGATGCTCTATGTTCCTACGCCAACAATGAATTACATCACTGTATGTGACAAAGTTTCCATGCCTGCAAATGGTGGAACTACATGCAGATTTATGCGCCCAAGAGCGCTACAACCACCTACTGTCCAACTCGGCAATAGTGGTATTGATCCTCCAGCACAAGTGCCACAAAGAGACATCATCGATGCTCAAATGGCGTTCTTCGGTACCGGATGTATCATCAACGAACAAGTTATTTTACAAGATCAAGAAGGCGTATTAGCCTGGGTATCTGAAAGACTTGCTGTTGCTATGAGACAAGCTGAGGATTTGATCCTCCGAGACTACATTGTTTCTGCGGCTTCGCAGATCAATGCAGGTGGTGGTTCTAACGGATTTAACCCAACGAATTTAGGCATCTCAGATTTTAGCCTTGTAGCTACGACTCTAGACACAAATAACGCTTATAAATTCATGAGCGGTATTGAAGGTATGGATCGATTCGGTAAAATGTGTGCCGAATTAAAATCTTCTCTGATTGACTTGGAGTTCCTAACCGCTGCATAGTGGAAGGATAACAAGGCGGAACTTTTTTAGGAACCACGGGTGTTTAGATGTTTCATTTGCTCATAAAGGTTAAAACGAAGATCAAAAGTTTCATTACTGAGATTTCTTTCCCTTTTTGCAAAAGTTTCTCTAAATTTAATAGCCACTTCGCAACGTGTTTTTTTGATGATGAGAAAAGGATAGATATCTTTAAGAAATTGCAAAATAGATGGTCGATCTACTGTCCAGATATATTGTTTTTTCCAATGAGGATTAGCTTTACGACTTGGTGCATTACATTCATAAAGATGTCCACCAAAATTTTCATAAAGCCAATCTGTAAGACATTTATCAGTAGAGGTTACGTTAATTCTAAGATTAAACTGTCCTCTAAGAGAAGGATCGCCTTTTGCTTTCCAAAGCATAATACTTCCTTCACCATCAATAATACCTGCAAGATAAGCGAGTTTTTCACCCTGACTCATAAGGTCACCTATGTTTAATGACAAAGATGATATCAAATTGACTGATACTCAGTCAACTAAATTAGACCGTAAACGCAGCAAGCGAGAAGACCAATATTGCACTTTCTGTTTAAATCCTGAGTCTATATTGACTACAGAAACGTGCTGTACTGGATGCGGTGCTCTGAACTCTATGGAGACATAGAGACCTAGGCGGAGATGACCTAGGCGCCAGTTGTACGATTTTATCGTATGGTTGGTCAACAAGTAACAGAATTGACAGGACCTGTACGTTCAGCATATTTTATGTTGAGTTCTACAGAATTACAATCTGATTTTGATGCATTGTCATCTGTTGGTACCGTTTCATTTTTAAACCAATGGAATTATCCAACAAATGCTTCTGCTCTTCCATCTGAATTTGGATCGGTAGGAAACATTCGTATTTTGACAAGTTCTGAAGCTCCTGTAGCTAGAAATGCTGCTATAAACAACGTTGGCACGCTCAATGATGTTTATTATAATACAGTTCTAGGTAAGCAAGCTATCACGCACATTAACCAAGATGGTTATAGCATGAACTTGATCTATAGAGATCCTTATTATTCTGGAATGCTTGCTCAGAACGCGACTTTAGCGGTTAAATTCGCTCAAGCTCAAGCTCTTACTCAAGATACAGCCATCCGTAACCTCTTAAGCACACGCTTAAGCAACTTGGGGGTATAAGATGACTGAATATAATAAAATGGCAAAAGGTAGATTTGTATCAACAGGTGGAGCGCAGATTATTAATTTGCCTTTCAAGCCTGATTATGTTGAATTTATCAACTATACAGCCGCAGCTTCTGGTGCTGATAATGGAGTTCCTCAAGCATTTTGGGATGCCAATATGGGCCAAGGCGTTGCTGTTATTCAGCGATTCCAAGCAGCTAACCAATTGACTACTGATACAGTAGATGCCAATGGTATTACTACTTTTTCGGCTGGTCAACTTCTTCAATTTGGACCTACTTTGACTGTTACTGTAGTTACAAAAGCAGCTGCTGCTCAAGTAACAACAAGCGCAGATCATGGTTTGACAAGTGGAGATGTTGTAATTTTAGAAGGGCTATTTGAGACTACCACAACTGGTATGCCTCAAATTAATGGCATTCCTTTCACTGTGACTGTAATTGATTCAACAAACTTTACAATCCCTTGGAATACCAACCAATCAAATTACACTGCAATAAGTGGCGCGTCTACAGGAACGCCAAGAGCTAAGAAGGTTCTTTACCCTTATCTCTATTTCCCTGGTCAAACATTTATCAGCAACATTACGACTGGAACAACCACAACGATTGATACAACAGATGCTCATAACTTTGTCGTAGGACAAGAAGTGGCATTCCGTATTCCTTCTCAGTGGGGAACCGTTGAATTGAATACGCTACCTAATCTCTTAACCCCTGGTTCTCCAGTATATGGTTATGTCATTGCGGTAACGGATTACAATACAGTTGTGGTTAATATTGACTCTAGTGCTTATACAGCCTTTACAAGCAATCCTACAGTAGCGAGCGTTCCTGGACTCTCCTATCCTCAGATTGTTGCAGTAGGTGATGTAAACACTGGTGGAGTACAAATATCAAGCGGATCTGCTTTATATCCTCCTCCATACTTTGTGCCAATTGGTACAACTAGAGTAAATACAATCAATGGACCTGCAATCCAAGGCGCTTTTGTGAATAATACTTCTCAAGGGTTTATCATTGGATCAGGAACTGCTGAAGGCGATGCTTCAGCTATACTTGTTGGTGCAGCTAGCGATGTAATCTACTGGCGTGCGTTTTTTCACGACATTAGTATTCCATAATGATGTTGTATTTATTTTTTTAAATATGCATCTTGAGGGAGGGGACTTTATATCCCCTCCCTATTAGGTATTTATGACAACATTGCCCGGCGTAATTTCTTATCCTATTCCTCTTTATCAAAACCTTCCCATTGATTCTGACTTCTATCAACCCGGTCGATTTGACATCGAAGATATAACTCTTGGTCGTACAACTATAGTTGAAACCACAGTCGAACATAATTATGTGATTGGTCAATTGATTAGGCTAATCATTCCTCCCTCTTGCGGATGTATCCAACTAAATGAGGTACAAGCTTATGTGATTGACATTCCATCTGAAATTGAAGTGAGACTACAACTAGACACAGCTGTTGGTGTTAACCAATATATCAGTTCAACAAATCCTGTTGTGGTTGCTCAGATTTTAGCAATTGGAGATGTAAATCAAGGCGCCATCAATTCTTTAGGAAGAAGAAATAACGGCACATTCATCCCTGGAAGTTTTATTGACATTTCACCTCAATAAACGTCTAGACAATTTAGGGATCAAAAATATAAGGTGAGAAAAGATAAAATTTTAACTTTATAGGTTCAAAATGGTAGATAAGCCCAAGCCAACTTCATCATTAGCTGAAAAAGAATTAGACAAATGCGAAAAAGAATTTCAAAAGTTTGATGAAAATGTAAGGTCTTTAACTCTTGATAGAATGAATCAAGCTCCTAGTGAAGATACAGAACCACAAAGCAGAATGTCTCAACAAGAGCGATTAAATTCAAAAGACATTTATTTAAAGCCTACAAGAAGCATTTCTAGTCGTGAAAAATTCAATGAAGACTATAGAAAAGATTATGAATTTTCTACGGAATATGTGCAATTTGAGGCAGAAAATAGAGAGATTATTGGTGAAACAATAGAACTTTGGACAAAACCTTTTGCAGGTATGCCAGCTCAAGAATGGAAAGTTCCAGTGAATAAACCTGTATGGGGACCTAGGCACTTAGCAGAGAGAATAAAAGGGTGTAAATACCATAGATTAACTATGTCACAGACTGTTAATACTGGCCAAGATGGAATGGGGCAATATTACGGAGCAATGGCTGTTGATCATATTGTTCAAAGACTGGATGCTCATCCTGTAAATAGCAAAGTTTCAGTTTTTATGGGATCTAAAAATTTTTGATCTAAATCGGCTTTACAATGAACTTACTTAGAGATGTCATCACATATGTACGAAGGATTGTCAAAACCCCTTCCGATTCATCAATAACTGATGATTTGATCATCGATTATATCAATCGATTTTTGATCAATGATGTTGATGCGCGTATTCAACTATTTGATTTCAAAACAAAATACCAATTCCAGACACAGCCTGGAGTTGATCAATATAATATGCCCTTGTACTCCATTCAAACTTCTCCCGTTGGAAGCAACCAGCAGATCTTTATGTATCCTGTATATCAGGGATTTGTTGGACCAGCTTACATTGGAGGGGTACAAGTGCGCCTTGAAACACAGAAGGATAAATTCTTTGCTGTATGGCCTAAAATCGTTCAGCAAAGTTTTCTTTTAGGACAAGGTGATGGAACAGCAGGTCCTTATACTTTGCAGATCCCATTCATAGGCCCACAAACAACACCACCAAATCCGCCGTTTAATGCCATTTTAAGAGGACATGTCGATATTACTGGGGTTATATCGACTGGCGTCAATGTGGACCCGCCAATCGCTACTACAACGACTAATTTTATACCTTCTATTCCGACAACAAGCGTTGATTCAGCTGTTTTCCTAACCTCGATTGATGGAGCAGGAAATAATATTGTCGTACAAGATAGCGGTGAATTCCTAAATACTAATGTGAATTTAGGCTTATTAATGGAGCCTGGTAAAGCTCCATATGGGAATACCGAACTTCCAGGAGGATATAGCGCAACATCAAACGTTGTGAATTATATCACAGGTCAAGTAGTAGTTACTTTTCCCTCAGCAATTCCATCAGGTAACAATATCAACGCCCAATGCTATTTCTTCCAAACAGGATTGCCACGAGCGATTTTATTCTACAACAACACTTTAATTTTACGAAGTCCTCCAGCCCAAAGTTACTTAGTTGAGCTTGATGCTTATCTCTCTCCAGCGGCCTTCTTAAATGATACCTCAGCTTTGCCATTTGGTTACATGTCAGAGTATATATCTCTTGGTGCAGCGAGGAAGATTTTGTCAGATGTGGGAGATGCAGAGCAAATGAATTTTTATGAGCCAAGATTTTTGGAACAAGAAGCATTAGTACACATACGAAGCCAAAGACAATGGACAGCAACAAGAACACAAACCCTTTATAGCCAAAGCAATGCATCAGCTTTGAATGGGATTAACAATTTAAGCGGGAGCGCTTACTAGGAGATCTATGCCTAATTTCATCTACACAACAAACATCCCGGCAGCCCCGCATAATCCCTCAGCTGACCAACCGATCATGCAAGTGAATGCAAATTCTATAAACAGCATTATAGGAGTTGATCATTATAGTTTTAATTCTGTCGATGGTGGATATCATAAGCAAGTTAACCTTGTAAACGAAGCTAATCCAGGGACTCCTTCAGGAGTAGGAAGTGTTTTGTTTAGTAAAATTAACGAATGGTGGTTTCAAAATGCTTCTCTTGGACTAAATGCCATTCAAATGACAAATTCAACTTTCTTTCCTGTACAAGCCCCAAATGGTGGAAGAACTTTTTTACCAGGTGGAATTATATTGCAATGGGGATTTGTAATTGGTCCTCATGGAGGAGACAATCACTTTAGTAACCTAGATAGCGGAACCGTTACGTTTGCAACTGCTTTTCCTACAGCCTGTGTGATTGTTTTAACAAATCCTTCGTTTACTAATGGTGCTCCTCCCACTTCAACAACTGGAATGACAGTAGGAATTAATGCAACATTGAGTCCATCAAGTTTTAGTTATCAGGTAAATACGGGATCTGCTGCATATACCGTATTTTTCTGGATAGCTATAGGTTATTGATGAGCACTAAACTAATTGTTGGTCCTATAGATAAAGGCTACACAACAAACCGTCTTCCTTTCAATATTGACAATGATTCATTTCCAACTTTGATTAATGCCTATCAATGGAGAGGCCGCATAAAGCGAAAAAGAGGAACGGAATTCCTCAATCGTCTAACGAGAATATTTGGACTTACTTCAATTGGCGTTACTGGAGCTTCTCCTTGGACGATCAATACAATATTTTCCACCTTTACTCCTCCAATTGTTCCTGAGCCAAATGCAACGATAAAGCCTGGAAGTGTTGTAATTATAATCGCAACTACTCCAGAAATAGAATTCATTGATAACGGAGATGGCACTTTATCAGGTTTTTTCGTTGGGAATATAACAGGGGCTACGAATGCAAATCCTTGTGAAATTACAAGTAATGGTCATGGTCTTTCTACTGGAGATTTGGTTACGATAAATGGCGTGACAGGGATGACTGAAATTGATGGAAACACCTATACAATCACAGTCACGGGAGCTAATACTTTCACATTAGATGGAGTTGATTCAACAGGGTTTGGAGTTTATACTGGTGGCGGCACATGGACTTCTCCTAGTCCTGTAAACTTTGGTACGATCAATTATTTGACTGGCGTCATTGTTTTGACTCATACTGCAGGACCTGGTATTGCAGCCACAGCTTCTTTTGAATATTATCCCACATTGCCTGTAATGGGTCTTGAAGATTTTTTTCAAAGAACTGAGGAATTCCCCCAAACAATTGCTTTTGATACAAAATATGCTTATAATCTTCTTCCCGTATTTCCTTACAGCACGTATAGCGTAAGTTATTATAAAAATCCTCCTAGTGGTATTTATCCGGGTTATGTCCAGAAAACAACATGGACTGCTTTAACCTGGAATGGCCAGGATTACCAGCAGTTTTGGTCAACGAATTATGAAGGGGCATTTTGGGCCACAAACGGAATAAACGTTCCTTTTGACCCTACAAATATAGGAATGCAATATAAATTTATCACTGGAATTACAATTGATGCTGCTGGACCTCCTGCACTAGCTACTTTGACAATTGCAGGTCATGGACTTGTTGTGGGAGATTTTGTTTTTATAAACGAAGTTGATGGCATCACAGGTATAAATTTTCAAACTGGATATGTAGTTGCAGTTGTAGATGCCAATAATGTTCAAGTTGAATTTCCTAATGCTACATTAGGCGGAGCTTATGTTTCTGGTGGAATAGCACAATATTTAACTAGTAGATCGGATATCACAAAAGACAACATCCGCTGGTATGATGGTGATCCAACTAATGGAAGCATAATTACACCTGGATTTACTCCAGGAAATGGCTGGGTAAATTTCATGCCCCCATTGTCTTTCTTGCCTTTTCAGGTAGGAGACAGCCCAGAAGCTATTTATTATCTTGTAGGCGCAAGAATGATTGTTCCTTTCAAAGATAGGCTTGTTTTCTTTGGCCCTGTTATTCAGACGTCTTCTGCGGGGAGTCAAATTTATCTTGAAGACACAATTATTTATAGCTCAAATGGAACTCCTTTCTATACAGCATCATTTACTGGAAATATATTATCATCAGATACTGTATTTACTGCTATTTTAGTACCAGTTAACAAAACTGCTTTTCCTCCTACATTTTTTGAAGATCAAACAGGCTTTGGGGGATTCATAGATTCTGGCCTTGATGAGCCTATTAATACTGTTGGATCTAATGAAGACGTTTTGATTCTTGGCTTTGATACGAATCAAGTAAGAATGGTCTATACTGGAAATGATATCGTTCCTTTCAATCTATTTGTAATTAACTCAGAACTCGGTGCCACAAGCACGTTCTCAACTGTTAATATGGACCAAGGCGTTATCACAAGAGGAAATCGAGGCTATACAATCACAAGTCAAACCTCTTCTCAGCGTATTGACTTAGATAATCCAGATCAAGTCTTTGAGATTTCTAATGTGAATAATGGAACTGAAAGAATGTGTGGGCAAAGAGATTTTATAAATGAATGGATCTACTTTACCTATCCTTCAAATCAAGAAGATGCAACGCAATATCGATTCCCCACAGAAACCTTCCAATTCA